>Ga0214544_1007614_pt1 | contig 18840 bp, 10 predicted proteins | sample CNSS3metaG_FD_160074 | JGI IMG/M metagenome (GOLD analysis project Ga0214544, IMG submission 160074) | Root nodule microbial communities from cowpea collected in UCLA plant growth center, Los Angeles, California, USA - CNSS3 | ecosystem: Host-associated > Plants > Roots > Nodule | place: USA... | reverse complement strand
ATATTTCCATGTTTTTAATGAAATGAATCTGTGCTAGTGAATCGATATTGACAATTGGCTATTATGCATGTGAACTTTATGATTAATAGTCTGTTTGATTATAATTTGTGGAAATTTAGTTAATTGAGAATGTGTGGAATTGGAATTTCAAGGGAAATTCTAAGAAGATGGTTTTAGTAAATGTAAGGGCATGAGGACTCATATTGGTGGCATCCTGACGCTCCTAGTAACCATTGAGATTCAAGTAGAGTATGATGGGTTATGTCGGGAGGAGTAGCAGGAGGTCCTGGTCTATGAACTCGATCCGTCATAGAGGTGATGGGATTTACCTTGAGAGTGGTTGGGTGAATACCCCTTGTGCCTAAAACTCTGCAGAGTTTGGGAACCATCTCGAGTGCAAGCCACCGAGAGCTCCAATGCCACTTACATAATCCGGATATCGAGTCTAGAAGGGTGTGTGGTGTTATGGTTGAGATTGATGGGATGATTTAGATTCTTTGTGTGATAAATTCTGTTTTCGGCCTAAATATGATAATTGCATGATTTGTCTTGATTCAAGTTAGCTTACCCTCCTTGTATGTTTGTGTGCTTCTTGTGTCTTCTATTTATGCAATGATCGTCCTTATCGAATGGCGTGAGCAGATACAGGTACAAGTGAGGATACACCCCTCCGGGGCAGGAGATGAGTACATTAGACGTTCCTCTAGTGGTTGTAATCTTTTGTTAGGCTTAACAGGCCAGATGTTTTGTAATCCCTTTAGAAATGTAAGGACTGTATGTATTGATTCAGGGTATGTATGGTTATTTTGAGGATGACTGTATTATACATCTTACTGACCTACGCCATCATCTGCTTCTGAATTATTGAAATTTAAATGTTTTGTTTAATAGTATAAAAACTATGAAAACGGAATGTTACAATTTTGGTATCAAAGCAGTGATTCCTTTAGGACCTGTAGGTGTGAGCTTACTTAGTTTCTGTTGTGTGTTACTCGTAATGTGTTTAGCATAAGTTGTAGTACCTGTTGACTAATAGGATGGTCCTTCCTTGTGTGATCAGAGTTATGGCACCTAGACCTCTTCCACCTCCTGTTCCAAATCCAGATAACCCTCATTTGGTGGGAGCAATTGAGGCAATGATTGCAGCCATGCAGCAACAGAATGCTAACATGGTGAATCAACAGAACCTAGCCCTGCAGCAAATGGAGTCTGCAAGACTAGCAGTAGAGGCAACTCAGCAGAGGCACTTGGAAGCCCTGCATCAGATAGGGGAAAACCGTGCAGCCGCAGGTTCTTCCCAAGCTTCACTACCGCGAGTGCAAGAGTGGAGTTTGGAGGATTTCCTACAACACCATCCATCCCGTTTTAATGGCAAAGTTAGCCCGGATGGGGCTGATCAGTGGCTGCGGGACATGGAACGAATCTTTGATGCTAAGAGATGTCCTGCGGAGAACAGGCTTGCATACACTGAGTATCTTCTTGCTGGAGAGGTCGTGCAATTGGTGGTCCAGCATGAAGATGATATTGGAGGACAGCCGAGAGACCATTACTTGGGAACTGTTTAAGAAGAAGTTCTATGCTGAGTTCTTCCCAGATAGTGTGAGGTATGCGAAGGAGGTCGAGTTCTTGCAGCTGATGCAAGGAGACATGTCAGTGTCAGAGTATGCTGAAAAGTTTAAACACTTGGGCAGATTCCACACCCTGAAGATGGCAAAGGACTGGCAGTGTAGAAAATTTGAGAATGGGTTGAGGGGTGACCTCAAGCTCATGGTGGCTCCGCTCTCTATCAAGGAGTTCCCTGCCTTGTTAGAGAAGGCACGAGTGATGGAGAAGCTCAAGGCTAAAGTTGAAGCTCAGCAGAGGTCTCAGCTGAAGGTGGGAGGACCATCTGGGTCCACGAGCAGACACGACGACAGGAGGAACCATACTCTAGGCCTCAGCCCCAGGGGCCCAGGAGGTTCTCACATCAGCCCCAGCAGTTTCAGCCTTCTAGGCCGCAGTGCTTCCACTGTAAGGGGCCCCATCTGAGGAGCGCCTGTCCCCAGCTTTCTAACAGGAGGACCTGCCATAGATGCGGCCAGACGGGTCACTTCATCAAGGATTGCCCAGTCGATAGGAGCACAGTGTCGAGGCCTTCATCACAGTCTCAGTCACAACCATCGAGAGGAGGTGCGAGACCACAGGCGGTGGGTCGAGTGTATGTCGTGACGGGTGTAGAGGCAGCTGGATCAGGTAACCTCATCATCGGGTCTTGTGTGATAGCTGGTAGGAGCTTGCATGTTCTGTTCGATTCGGGGGCGACGCATTCTTTTGTGTCGGAATCTAGGGTGGTGGAGTTGGGTCTTCCGGTGAAGGAGCTCCAGTATGACCTGGTGGTGTCCACACCTGCTTCTGGGTTAGTTAGAACCTCGACCGTGTGTGCTAGGTGTAAGATCGAGGTTGAGGGGCGCAAGTACAGGGTGAACCTCATCTGTTTACCCTTGGCGGGGTTGGATGTCATTTTAGGAATGGATTGGCTATCCGCCAATCACATTCTCATTGACTGTAACGAGAAGAAAGTGTTGTTTCCTAGCTTGGAGGATGAAGATCTGTTGATGTCCTCTCAGCAGGTGGACAAGGCAATTAGGGAAGGGTCTCAGTGCTTCTTGATTTTGACTCAATTATCCGTTGAGACTGAGATTGGACCTTTGGAGACGCTTGTAGTGGGGGATTTCTCAGATGTGTTTCCTGAGGATGTGCCGGGCCTACCCCCTACTAGGGAGATAGAGTTCTCCATTGACCTGGTGCCGGGGGCAGGGCCAGTGTCTATAACACCCTACAGAGTGGCTCCTGCTGAGCTAGTGGAGTTGAAGAAATAGATCGAAGAGCTGCTAGAAAAATAGTTCATCAGGCCGAGTGTATCGCCTTGGGGAGCGCCAGTGCTGCTGGTTAAAAAGAAGGACGGCAGTTCTAGACTCTGTGTGGATTACAGGCAGCTGAATAAGCTAACCATCAAGAACAAGTACCCTCTGCCAAGAATTGACGACTTGATGGATCAGTTGCACGGTGCTGCAGTGTTCTCCAAGATTGATCTGAGATCAAGGTACCATCAGATTCGAGTCAAGTTTGATGACGTGCAGAAGACCGCTTTCAGGTCCAGGTACGGACACTACGAGTATGTAGTGATGTCGTTTGGTGTGACTAACGCCCCCGCTTTGTTCATGGACTACATGAACCAAATCTTCAGGCCATTCCTGGATAAGTTCGTGGTGGTTTTCATAGATGACATCTTGATTTACTCACGGACTCCAGAGGAACATGCAGAGCATCTGAAGATAGTTCTGAGCATACTAAGAGAGAAGCAGTTGTATGCAAAGCGGTCAAAATCTGAGTTCTGGATGACTTCGGTTCAGTTCTTCGGGCACATGATATCGGCTCAGGGCATAGCAGCAGATCCGTCTAAAGTAGAAGCGGTGCTAAATTGGGAACGCCCTAAGTCAGTGTCTGAAATAAGGAGCTTTGTGGGGCTGGCAGGTTACTATAGGAGATTCATTGAAGGATTCTCCAGTATAGCAGCACCCTTGACTCAGCTAACCCGCAAGGATCACCCATTTGCTTGGACCGACCGGTGTGAGGAGAGCTTTCTAAAGCTTAAGCAAAAGTTGACTAGCGCTCCAGTGTTGGTGATTCCTGATACCGGTAAACCCTTTCAGGTTTATTGCGATGCTTCTCATCAGGGTTTGGGATGTGTTCTGATGCAAGAACGGAGAGTGGTAGCATACGCCTCACGACAGTTGAAGAATCATGAGAAGAACTACCCCACGCATGACTTGGAGTTGGCAGCAGTGGTGTTTGCACTAAAGATCTGGAGACACTATCTTTACGGTGCACAATTTCAGGTTTTTAGTGATCATAAGAGTTTGAGATATTTGTTTGACCAGAAAGAGTTAAACATGAGACAGCGACGGTGGATGGAGTTTCTAAAAGATTTTGATTTTGAGTTGTTGTACCACCCGGGGAAGGCGAATGTGATGGCTGACGCCTTAAGCAGAAAGGCGGTTCACGCATCTCACATGATGGTCAGGGAGTTGGACTTGGTAGAGCAGTTCAGAGATATGCAGTTACAGGTGACTTTAGATGAGGGGGTCATTAGATGTAACCAGCTCACGGTGTCTAATGATTTCCTTAATCTGATAAAGGAGAAGCAACCGTCGGACCCCAAGCTACCAAGAACAGTAGAGTTACTTGGCACTGAAAAGGCCAAGGATTTCTTGATGGGAGGTGATGGGGTGCTGAGATTCAGGGGCAGGATTTGCATACCTGAAGACTTAGAGCTGAAAGGTATGATTCTTGAAGAAGGGCACAAGAGTCGTTTTAGCATGCACCTAAGCATGACTAAAATGTATCATGATCTGAGGGAATCGTTCTGGTGGTCGAGCATGAAGCAAGATGTCGCTCGGTATGTAGCGTCATGCTTAACCTGTCAGAAGGCCAAGACGGAGCACCAGAGACCAGGAGGGATGCTTCAGCAGCTTGAGATACCCGAGTGGAAATGGGATAGCGTTGCTATGGACTTTGTCACCCATTTACCTCGGACAGTGAGGAACCACGATGCTATATGGGTGATAGTAGACCGTATCACCAAGAGTGCCCACTTCCTAGCAGTAAACTTGAGGATGTCTATGGCGAAGTTAGCGCAGTTGTATATCGGTGAGATCGTGAGGTTGCATGGGGTGCCATCGAGTATAGTCTCTGATAGAGACCCACGATTCACCTCCCGCTTCTAGCAGAGACGTTGCAGGATGCTATGGGTAGCAGGCTGGCTATGAGCTCCGCTTATCACCCCCAGACCGATGGGCAGTCTGAGAGAACCATCTAGTCTCTTGAGGATCTCTTACGGACGTGCGTGCTGGACCATCTGGGTGCGTGGGACGAGGTCCTGCCTTTAGTGAAGTTTACATATAATAATAGCTTTCACACCAGTATTGGCATGGCGCCTTATGAGGCCCTCTATGGCAGGAGATGTAGAACGCCCTTATGCTGGTATCAGGACGGAGAATCAGTGGTGGTGGGACCAGAGCTCCTGAGGCAGACTATTGAGAAGGTCAAGCTCATACAAGAAAGAATGAGAGCATCCCAAAGCAGACAAAAATCTTATGCTGATCAGAGGAGAAGACCTTTGGAGTTTGAACCAGGGGACCATGTTTTCTTGAGAATTACCCCGACTACTGGTGTGGGAAGAGCAATTCGCCAGAAGAAGTTGTCTCCTAGGTTCGTTGGTCCATACCAGATTCTGAGAAGAATTGGACCAGTGGCGTATGAGATCGCCCTACCTCCTCCCTAGGCCAACCTCCACCCCGTGTTTCATGTTTCACAGCTCAGGAAGTATGTAACTGACCCTTCCCATGTACTTGAGATGGAAGATCTACATATTAGAGGAGACCTTACAGTAGAAGTTCAACTCGTTGGATTAGGAGATGTTCAGATGAGGCAACTCAGAGGGAAAACCATCAGTTTAGTACAGGTCGTCTGGGATAAAAGAACTGGTGATTTCACATGGGAACTAGAGGATGATGTAAGGAAGTCATACCCCCACCTATACTCTGGTAAGTTCCAATTTTCAGGTCGAAAATTTTAGTAGTTGGGGGGAATGTGAAACCCCATTTTGTCTCTCTTTTCTCTACCACTTCCCACTCACTGAAAAACACTCCACAGACCCAACTCTCATTCACTCTGCACTGGTCCCTCCTTTTCTCTCAACCAAAGTTCAACCTTCATACTGACCCATCCTTCTTCTTAATTTTCAGCAGACAAATCAGAAGGGCCAGTTGATACCTCCCTCCTAGCTAAACCTCCATTCTCTCAAAGTAAGTAAAAATTCATTCTCATTTCTCATCAATTTCGAATTCTGGAAGTTAATTTCGAGCCAGACAGAATTAGGGCCCTATCCTTACTGTATGAACCTTCATTTCAGTCCCTTAGGTTGTGAATTGGAGTGCCTCACTGTGAGGAGCCATAATAGTGGATTGGTGATCAATTAAGGTAAGGGAAGCTAACCTATCATCCTATTTTGCGAACAGATCATTAATATAAGTTAGAATTGCATGAATTGGATGTTGATTGATGAGTGGGAACAATTGTATGTGGTGGAATTCGTTTTAGGTATGAACTGTGTGGCTTGCATGTTGAAACAGCTCGAAATTCTGATGATCTCGCCCAGGCGAGTTGTTTCCGCCTGAGTGAAAATGACAAAAAACCACCCCTGATGCTGCGTGAGGTCTCGCCTAGGCGAGCTGATGTCGCCTGAGCGAGAGTCAAATCTCGTCTAGGCGAAACAGCCTAGCCTGAGCGAGAGTTCGCTCAGATTTTGGGGTAGCTCCCTGTTTGGGGTCTCGCCCAGGCGAGAGCGACTCGCCTAAGCGAGACTACTTTCTAGCCCAAGCGAGATCCCCTAGCTTGGGCGAGTTTCAATGCAGAGTTGGATATTTCCATGTTTTTAATGAAATGAATCTGTGCTAGTGAATCGATATTGACAATTGGCTATTATGCATGTGAACTTTATGATTAATAGTCTGTTTGATTATAATTTGTGGAAATTTAGTTAATTGAGAATGTGTGGAATTGGAATTTCAAGGGAAATTCTAAGAAGATGGTTTTAGTAAATGTAAGGGCATGAGGACTCATATTGGTGGCATCCTGACGCTCCTAGTAACCATTGAGATTCAAGTAGAGTATGATGGGTTATGTCGGGAGGAGTAGCAGGAGGTCCTGGTCTATGAACTCGATCCGTCATAGAGGTGATGGGATTTACCTTGAGAGTGGTTGGGTGAATACCCCTTGTGCCTAAAACTCTGCAGAGTTTGGGAACCATCTCGAGTGCAAGCCACCGAGAGCTCCAATGCCACTTACATAATCCGGATATCGAGTCTAGAAGGGTGTGTGGTGTTATGGTTGAGATTGATGGGATGATTTAGATTCTTTGTGTGATAAATTCTGTTTTCGGCCTAAATATGATAATTGCATGATTTGTCTTGATTCAAGTTAGCTTACCCTCCTTGTATGTTTGTGTGCTTCTTGTGTCTTCTATTTATGCAATGATCGTCCTTATCGAATGGCGTGAGCAGATACAGGTACAAGTGAGGATACACCCCTCCGGGGCAGGAGATGAGTACATTAGACGTTCCTCTAGTGGTTGTAATCTTTTGTTAGGCTTAACAGGCCAGATGTTTTGTAATCCCTTTAGAAATGTAAGGACTGTATGTATTGATTCAGGGTATGTATGGTTATTTTGAGGATGACTGTATTATACATCTTACTAACCTACGCCATCATCTGCTTCTGAATTATTGAAATTTAAATGTTTTGTTTAATAGTATAAAAACTATGAAATAGGGATGTTACATTATGATATGATAATTAAAAAATGATTAAAATAACAGATTAAAATTAAATAAAATAAATGAGTCAAAATATGAACTTTGGTACAAAATGGAACCGTACTACTGAGTCAATAACCACACACAAGCGTAAGAGAAAAAAAAATCGAACGGTATTAATTTTTTACCCACCTCACGTCACACCCATTGCTTTCGTAACTGTGATTTTATTCCGCATATAAAATGCAAACTTTTTCATCTTTTAATTAAGAGTAATGATATTTTAATTTTTTTTTTATTTTTAATTTATTATTTTTATCATCTTTAAATTATTTATTTTAATTTTTTTAATGATATGATATGATAATCTAATAATCATTTTAATCTAAGAATCATTAAAATCTAAGAATCTTAAATGGTGAATAGAAGTGGACAAAATAAATTAAAATATTATTATTCTTTAATTAATTTATGCGTGACTGTTGAATATCGAAATCAGTGTTACAAATATCTCACATGTCAGTTTACTAAGTTTAGTACTTTTTTGTTAATTTTATTTGATTTTAATTTTTTAATTAATAATAAAATATCAAATAAATTTAATAAAATTTAATTAAAAAATTTAAATTAAATATTTTTAAAGTTGAAAGATTAGTATAAAATTTTGAAAAAAAAAATAATTTTAATTTTGATTTAAAATTAAGGATAAAAATATAATTATTTTTTAATTTTTATAATTTAACTCATTTAATAATTTTACGTCTTTTAAATGAGTCTTTTAAAAGAATCCATCATTTTGAAATCAGTTAAAATAGATAAAACTAAATAAAGTGAAAATTAGGAAAAACATTATATTACAGTTTATTTAATGTCTCTTTTTGTCCTTTATGAGTATGATTGTCACTAGTTTGATACTTTTTCTTCTTTCTGCTCTCTTTTCAACGATAATAATATTCGAACAAGGATACTGTAACTATATTCACAAATTTATTTTACTTCTTTTCAGCAAGTCTTATTTCATTTATTATTCAATATTAAATTTGTAAACATACTCAATTTCCCCCTTTTTTTTTTCGAAGGTCGAAATATGGGTCATTGCCCATTATAAAGAAGAACATGATAAAAAACAGCTAATTACTTCTTGCACCCATTATTTTCTTCTTGCACTACAGAATTTATTTTTCGAAACCCAATAAATAATTTCAATTTTTTTCAGAAGTCAAATATTCGATTCTTTTACGGAAAGTATTTTCCGGAAGTTTTTGATGGGATGGGATGAGAAATTTATGAGGTGGAGGAAGTAATAGTCTAAAAATCATTGTTTAGTCAAATTGAGTTTTTGGGAACAGATGGGGACCTAAGCCCAGCAAATATAAAAGATCGGTTAGTTAGAAGAGGGTATAGATTAATGACCAAAAAACTTTATGGACCCAAAAGTAATTTCGTTTGAAGAATGTAGTAGTAGTATTCATAATGTATGACGCCCCTTTAACGTGTAAATATTGTTTGGCAAAAATAAAATACCACACACTATTGATATACAAATTCTTATATCTACATCTAAAAAATACTAGGCAATAGAATATTCTTCTAACCTTATTTGTCATTTCGAGTCCCACCACTAATATCATCTATTCGTATATATTCATATATTAAGTATGATAATAGGAGTTTAAATATTTAGAAACAATGATAAACTAACTTTTTCAAACAATAATGAAACACGTACATGTATCAAGGTGCAAATCGAATCCAATGAGTTAAAGATAAATCAACAGGGGGTTTGAGGAAACAATAACAAGTAGGATGCCAACAAAATTTTTATAAGTGGATATCTGCGGATAAAATCCGCAATAAATAGGAAATGAATATTATAAATGGATATATGCGGGTATTTTTAATATCCGTAAGTTAACGGGACGAGTACGTGTATCATAGTATCAATATCTGTGGATATTCGTACTCGTTATACTTTAATTTAAATTAAAAAAAATGATTAAAATATTAACATATTGATTTTGAATGATTTTTTTTTATCAATTAGCTTTTTAAAAATTCATTTCTTTGTAAACTGTCATTCAACATATTTAAATGAGTTGTTTGGACTTTGTTTAAAATTTATGAATGTCATATATTGTATTTTATTTGAATTTACGATTAAAACATGTTGTTAAATATTTTTTTATTTTTATTTTTTTATAAATACCCGCAGGTACCCGTGAATACCCGTAGTTATTAAAAAAATTATGTCAGTACTCATATAACAGATACCCGACAGATATAAATACAGGTACGAGACGCATATTTATCCAGCGGATAGAATACGGGAAAACTACTATTTGTACCATTCTCGTCCCGTTGATATCCCTAATAACTAGGGATGTATAAAGAGTCATGGGATCGACGAAGAAGATGGAAAGAAAATATTGATAAGGAATTGAGAAAAGCATGATTGAGGCATAAAAGCACAGGACGATGGATTTTTTCACTAAGGATAAATAATACCTCATGGATAGTTTAAGAAAGTTATTTCATTCTATGTAAATTTTCTTTTATTATATTTATAGTGTAATTGTCAGAAAAAAGGGAAAAATATAAATAGATAGTTTAATATAATTTAAGGGTGATAAATTATGGATACAATTTCAAAAGTCTCACATAATACCATGAACAAAAAAAAACGGTTGATTCAGTGTTGCTTGAAGTAATTTGGATCACTCTTTCCTTAATTTACTTTATCGGTTATTGTTCTACACTTTGCAATTTATTTTATTGTAATTTACATTGCAAAACTTTTATCTCCACTTTCTTCTTTATCTATTGTAACGTCCCAATTTAGTAGAATAATTCTAATTTATAGAACGCTCATGTTTATAGTATAAAATAGAGCACCGGCATAAAGTATATTAGAATTAACCTTTTATAGTTATCCCAAATTATACTGGAATGGAAGTCCAAAGACACAACACAATGCCATGAAAAGAATCTAAACACAGATTAGATTAAACTGGAAATTTGCTCAAAGAGCAAGAAACTACAAAATAACATTACCCAAGAAGAAATGCTCAACAATGAGCAATAAAGGACCTAGGAAGCCTAACTACATCGCAGCCTTCCCGCCAACATCACGATCACCAAGAGTCTCCACATCTGATCACACCAAGGATTTGGTGATCATCGCAAAAGGAAAAAGCCAAAGAAGAGAATAGACACAAAGAGAAAGGGTAAGCTAGAGTAAAATATTTAACATGTTATTGAGCAAGCATATTATAAAACAGGTTATAGACAAGCAAAGCAGTAAGCAACCAAACATGTGAAAGCAAACAATTAAAGGACTCTCTAACTCAATATTTGGATCATACTCTTGATATAGAATTCTAAAGGAAGTATGTGCCTGTGCTGGCTTCTAAACTCTGCAGAGTCTAGACGCAAGGGGTTATCACCCAACCACACACATAGTTAATCCTCTAATGTCTTGGGCCCAATATGTCCCAAGACTAGGACCTCCTGCCACTCTCACCACATAAATTATTCTACTCTATGTGAGCGTGAATAATTTTTAGAGTTCAGGATACCTTCCTTTATCTAGACATCTCCTATATCAAGGTATACACTAACCACCATCACCAAGAGTTTCCTTGAAACTCTTTTACCAACAATTTCCACATGCCATCTCAATCATTCAAGTCTCATGCCAATCCACCACCAATCAAACAAGTCATGTTTTCCATTTCATACTCAACACAACAAGATTTCATTTAATTTCATACTTTATAAATGCATACCAGGACATACATATATCACAAAATAATATTTATCCCAAATAAATGAGTGCCAACATTTAAGTACCTGCAATTCCATACAATCAAGCACAACACACAACCATAATTCTTATACCAAAATTCCTAAGAAAATTTATTATCACAAAACCAAAATCGCTGCAGTAATGCATGACACATGTCTCAAGCTACAGACATCTAATCGACGATCCAACCGGTCAAACCATAAAATAGCATGTTATTAACCAAATGTCAAAATTTGAGCTCAATCCAACGGTTAATGAGTCGGAAAAGTCAATTTTACTAAAACTGCCCATATCAGAAAAATACACAGTCGTCCAACGAGTCAAGGAACTCGCCCAGCGACTATGCGACGCATCAGAATACGAGAAAAGACGTCAAACATCACAGTTTCATGAATATTTGAACCCCTAACTCAGAAAGATACCAAAACTAACGTTTTCCAATCATTTAAGCATAAAACAGAAACGAAAACAAACCACATATTTCAAAAACGCGAAAAAGAACCTAGCTTCCCTTACCTTCTTAGATGCTAGCAAACGCCACCAGGTACGAAACCAAGGGGTACCACAGCTCTAAGAATTCAAACAGTGAGCTGGAAATGTGAACAACAGATCAAAACGTACGTAAAAGGTTAAACCCTAACCAGAACAATATACCCAAACGGTAAAAATGTGAAGAAAGGACCAAGGAGCTTCAAAGTTCGACTTACTTGGAGGTATAATGCTCTTAGCTAGCTTGGAGAGGAGTGAATCTTTGTGTCCTAGCAGAACTTTTACTGGAGGAAAGAAAAGGGGAGGGAGAATCTGATTTCTGCAAATGAGACAGAATGCATGGGGGTTAGGGGCTGAAAATAGGTATTGGTCCCCTTACTAGGCTGGCCTTAGGCCCACGACAGGCTAGGCCCAAACACCTATAAAGCTTAAAGGAAAAAGGGGTTTACAATCTCCCTAACAACAAAAGTTTTTCATCCTCGAAAAATAAGACTTACTAGAAAAGATGTGGATATGACCTCCCCATGTCCTCCTCTAGCTCCCAAGTAGAGTCACCTATCCTCCGGTCCCAACTGACCTTAACAAGACTGGTGGCTCTCCCCTTCTGTTCCCTAACTTGGCGATCTACTATAGCCACTGGTTGTACCTCCGCTCTGAGATCCTCCCTGACTTGCACATCTTCAGCCTCCAACACATGTGACGGGTCAAACACATACTTTTGTAGTTGGGAAACATGGAAAACTGGGTGGAGATTAGCCAACTAGGTTGGCAATGTAATCTCATAAGCCACAAGTCTCATCCTCCTAAAGATCTCATATGGACCCAAGAATTTAGGAGAAAGCTTCTTTGAGCTAATAGCCCTTCCCACACAAGTGGTTCGGGTCACCCTTAAGAAAACATGATCCCTAGTTGCAAACTCTAAGGGTCTCCTCCGCCGATCTGCATAAGCTTTCTGCATACTCTGAGATGCTTGCAACCTATCTCTCACCAATTGCACCTTCTCCGTGGTTTGTTGCAACAGCTCAGGTCCAACCAAAACTGATTCACCGTCCTGATACCAACACAAGGGAGTCTTACACCTCCTCTCGTACAAAGTCTCATAAGGCGCCATCCCGATACTCGCCTGATAACTATTGTTATAGGTAAACTCCACCAGTGGTAACACTTCATCCCAACGATCCAGATGATCCAAGATGCACGTCCTCAACAAGTCCTCCAAGGACTGAATCACCCTCTCTGATTGCCCATCTGTTTGAGGATGATAAGCAGCAAAACTCATCCTCAACCTGCTCCCCAAAGCATCCTGCAGTGTCTGTCAGAACCTAGAAGTAAATCGGGGGTCTCTGTCAGACACTATGTTACTTGGTACACCATGTAGTCTCACTATCTCCTTGATGTAGAGCTGAGTCAACTTGGCCATAGACATCTTGATATTCACCTCCAAGAAGTGGGCACTCTTAGTCAACCTGTCTACCACAACCTATATATCATCATGACCTCTCACGGTTCGTGGCAAATGGGTAACAAAATCCATAGCTATGCTATCCCACTTCTACATCGAAATATCCAACGGTTGGAGCGTCCCACCGGGTCTTTGATGCTCCACCTTCGCCTTTTGGCAAGTCAAACATGCAGATAGAAACTGGGCAACGTCCTTCTTCATACCTTGCCACCAGAAGGTTTTCTTGAGGTCTTGGTACATCTTAGTCATGCCAGGGTACAAACTAAGACGACTCTTCTGCCCTTCCTTAAGAATCAACCTTCTCACCTCAGCATCACCAAACACACAGATAAGGCCTCTGAATCTCAACACGCCATCATCACCCAAGGCAAACTCATTAGCCTTATCTGATCCAAGCTGTTCTTTCACCTTCTGTAAACTATCATTCGCTGCTTGCCTCTCCTTAATCAAGTTCAGGAAGTCACTAGATATAGTTAATGCGCTACATCTAATGAACTTTGGATTCAACCCAACCTGAAGCTTGAAGGATCCTTTATGTCCCACCAACCAATTTGTATCTGATATACTGACTCACTTTCCATATGCTCTCTATTACATCTTGTAGGTTTTTTTTTTTACCAAGATCTCATATAAACTCAAGTCTCGAACTAAAACATGTTAGTTGTCAATTCACATCACCTTATTCCATCCTTGAAGTTCAATCGACTTAATCACATGCGATACTTGGCCTACTGCCAAACATCAATACCCTTGGTCACCTTTATTCATAGCTATCCACATACATAAGTTTGTTAACTTGTTACGAAAGAATCCGCTTCGAATTGATTTGGTTCACCCATTAACATTGAAAATAGTATCAAATCAAAATTATTGAGAAACAATATGATAATAAACCGAATCTTGATTGTATTTTAATGATTAATAATAGTTTGTCAAATTGAACATATTCTAAAAGACTTTGTATTAAACATGTTTCATGAGAAATTAGCATCCAATTAGAGACGACAAATAAACCTATCTCGTGAATATTGTTCGAACTCGTTCCCGTTTTGATGGAGAATCCCGCATTGATTGGATATGGGTATGGAGAATCCCCAACTTTTTTTAATTGAGTATGAGAATATACATATCCCCGCAATAATATCCGTCCCCGCCACATCTCCTTCTCCATTTAAATTATTAAAATATTCACAATTAATTAAGTAACCCTATATATATATATATATATATATATATATATATACTTTCTATTTTTTATTTTTTCTAATTATTTGGTTTGTCATGAAATTCATTCACATATCCAATATATTTTTCATCTTATTATAATCTTTATGTAATTATGTTAAAATGATTTATGTCAATTAAAAAAATTTTATGTCTCACATTTGAATATTTCTATTATTTTTTAAAATTTTTATTTATTATATATTTTTCTTTCACATGAGAATGTTTAATACTCTCAATTTAAGTGTTTAATAGCATAAACCTTTCATTTACTAGTAATATAAAAAAAAATATTATTTACTTATTATTATTCATTTTTGTTTCATTTGAAGAATTCTTTTGTTTCGCTAAAAATATTTTCGTTATTTCTCAACCATTGAGTATATATGTTGATATTTGAAAATTTTTCTTAGATCTCTAAGTTATTTTTTATCTTATCATACCCTTAATTATACATTTGTTTTTCTTTGTGCGATTTCTCTTAATAGTCTCTCAAATTATTTATAAGACACACATTTGTTAATTTTTTTATATTTTTATTTGTTGTTTATTTTAATCTTGTAGAATACTATTTCGATATATTTTATCTAACTTCTTTTTTATTTTCTAACTCATGATCAATCATACTGTAATTTTTTCACTATAATTGTGTAAATAAATTTTATTTACTACAATATAAAAATTTAATGTAATTGTTATGAATATTTTTTTATCACCATCCAATTGGAGTTCAAAAGATACAAGATCTATGTCAAAATTTTATTATTATGTTTATTATTTATTCTTTGCGTCACTTTGATTAAGTAATGTATTATAACTTTTATTAGTGTATAAAAAAGAGATTTATTAGAATTTAAAAAATTGAAGTAAACAAACATTTAAAATATATTTTAATTTGAATATTTGTTTTCCTTTTATATTTTTTAAAAAGGTTTTTAAATTTTATCAATCAGGTTTCATTAATGTTTGCAAATTTAATAAATGTTTTGGTTTTCATAAAATTTATTTGGTATTCTAATCTAAAATGTAAACAATTATAATTTATTTCAAAGTATTTGATATTGAAGAAACAATCATCCTCCTAATATTGAATATTTGATAATATTATTTTTTCTTTACATAATTTTTATTATTTTATAAAAATTAATTAAAATTAATATTGAATTATAAGAAAATAGGTACGAGTATGGGTACGAGATTATACTTGTTACCTGATGAGGATGAGGATGAAACAAAAGTATGATACCCATTGGATTTGGGTATAAGGATGATGATGTACGGGAATGAATATGAGATAGCACAACCCGTCTTGCTTGCCCGCAGTGTTGTCATCCCTACATCTAACCTAATAAATGCATATATTGAAATCTTCTTGAACTTCCTGTATGTTGGGATGGTTTCTTGCACTTACTTTGTAATGGTCTAGTATACATAACCTCTTTTGTCTTCTCATTATTTGATGTATTAATATGTGTGATTAGACCTTCATCACTCAAACATTTGATATCTCATTTTCTTATTAATTTCATATTTAATACTATGCTTCTTCATACCATAGTACAACTCCAAGTATGTCTCATCTCCAACAAGTTTCAACACTGTTTGTTCAACACATAGGTGGCCACATTGTCATGTGAGCGATATATCTTATGGTCGTTGGTCTCACGTATTAAAACTTCATGCATCAACATCACACATTAACACTTGGACAACCTTCATTGTTTTTTAGCATAATCACATAAAGGAGAGAAAATTGTCTCATTATCTCCACTCTCAAGCCTCTATCTTATCCCTCTGCCATCGCCTCCTCAGGTATACATAGTATGCTTATAAAAGATTATTTCAATTTTGTAAGTATAGAAAATGAAGTTCTAAATAGATATAATTTCTAATAAAATGAACTTTTCAATTTTTACAAATGTTTTTTTTTTTCATTCTTTATCTATTTTAAAATTCATATTTTTAATAAAATTTCATATCTTACATGCAATTAAATATTTATTCAAATAATATAATATTGTTGTTTATTAATTTTGTTATAAATTTCAGCATAAAATTCATTTCAATAAATATTTTTCTTTTGTTTCTTTTATCTCTCTAACATTAAAATACATTTTTTACTCTTAATATTTGTGACAATAGTTAGATACTTATTCGTTGAAAAAAAAATCAAGCTATAATTTTGAGTGACACCTATTAGCATTGTGGTATAACATTAACATGGAAGATCTAAAAAAACTCCTCATATAAATGAATATTATTTGTTTTTTTTTTCAAATAAGCATTAAAGACTAAAAGTTATGTTTTAAAACTTTGAACGGGTAAAAATTGAAGAAAATAAATTAATAAGAATTAAAATCAAAATTTACTATAAGGATTAAGAACCATCTTTTGTAGGGTGAAAAACAAACAATCTTTTTAGAAATATACCAAAAACTCAACAATTGTACTGAACAAAAAACATATTTATATAAAAAATAAAAAAAATTAATTAACTATCCCAAAAATTATTAAAATACTATGAAAAAAAAAACTTATGCAAAACAAAAGTTATTTTTATGCGATCAAATCATTCTCTATTATAAGCTCTTTTAGACACCAGGTAGCGTTCAATTTTGTTTTATGTTTAAGTAGATCGTTCAATTTTGTTTTATGTTAAGTAGATTTATATAAGAATTTCCAGTTTTTTTTTTTTTTTAAAAAAAAAAGCTATGTTATATATAAAATAATATAATATAAACATGTATTAGATTAATTCATTTTGAAGCAAAACATCCACTCCTAAATGAATTATCATAGACTTTTTTATTTTAAATGAATTATTTTAGAAACTATTTCCTTTATTGATGAATCACATGACGTATGTAGTGTTCAAATAACTATTTAATTCAAATTTTACGAATATACATACTCAAATTTAATTTTGATTCAAATTTGAAATTTAGGTAAGGTAAATAATATTTTATCGAGTCTTCTATTTTCCAACATTAAGTTAGATTTAAATTTATTATTTTAATATGATGAGAGTGTTGGAAAAATATCCGACAATCATTTTATTAATAAATAAAAAAATAAAATAAATACATAAACAATTCTCTCGGTCCTTTAACGAGTACTTACATTCTCAAAAATAATAAATTAACTCAAACCTCACAATCTTATAACAAGAGTATAAGAAATAAAAAAAATTAAATAGAAGTCTGGAGTGTCTTTCACTCGAGACAAAAAACATTATAAACTTAAAATCCATCGTATAGTCATTAACACCCACCTTCTTTATTGTCTTAAGCGATGTGAGACCTTTTAAGATATATTATTTTCATCGTCAAGCAAAAATAATAATTTAAAGTTTTTATAGTTGATATTTCATCTTATCGTATTACCACGTGGGATGTTTTTTAATGAATGTGATATCTTTTATATGATAAAATATGTTGAAGGTAACCCACATTAGAGTTGATTTAGTAAAAATAAAACAGGTTGAAATTTATTTTTTAATGACTTAAAAAAATATTGAAAATTCGGAATTATATTAAACAATAATAATCTATGAAGAAAAATTCTATAAGCCAACATTATTTATTAAAATAGATGATAAATACATTCAAGAAAAGTTTCTACACGTTAACATTATTTGTTAAAATAGGCATGTTTATTGTTCATATTTGATATTGAAATGATGTCACTAGTATTAGAAATTTGGATTGTTTTTTTTTTCAATTCTCTATTTTCTTTTTCATCGATTTTTGGGAGAAAAAGTAAAAGACGTTATCATAATTGTGTTCCTCGGGAACTAAACTTTGAGTGAGTTTTCGGTATTGGCCTTGGGCAACACCATTCACAATTAAGAATTTAGATTCTCATGTACTAAATTTCTAGTGGATTTTTAGTATCCAACGATATTGTTAGGTTTAACTAGTTTACTTAGTGTGTGAATTTGGTATTTATTTTTAAAATAGTGTCAATCGATATTAATTTTAATAAAAGTGTTTTAATTAATTTTTTTTAAAAATAATTATTAATAAATTAATTTTATTTCAAATTTTTTATTATTAAATTTTAATATAAATATTAATACTTAATTTTATAAATTATTTTAAATATTAATATCATTAATTATATTAACAACTTTTTTTCTAAAATAAATTTAATTATATTTTTTTAAATTAGAACTCAATTAATTTTTTTTTAATTTAATATTAAATTATTATTATCAAAAAATAAATATTATTCGACTAATTAAATCATGTTTTATCTTAAAAATTTCACTTTTTTATACCAAAATTTTAGCGTGTTTTCTGACACTAGTGATACTGTTTCACAGTGCGAATTCAGGTTTTCAAAAATCAAATTCTAACATCAGTACTGAACATGTTTATTCCGATAAATAACATTGACACGTGTTGATTAAAAAGATAGATCGGAGTGAAGAAACTTGAGAATCATAAACTGAAAACAAATATATATATATATATATATATATATATATATATATATATATATAT
>Ga0214544_1007612_pt1 | contig 18842 bp, 10 predicted proteins | sample CNSS3metaG_FD_160074 | JGI IMG/M metagenome (GOLD analysis project Ga0214544, IMG submission 160074) | Root nodule microbial communities from cowpea collected in UCLA plant growth center, Los Angeles, California, USA - CNSS3 | ecosystem: Host-associated > Plants > Roots > Nodule | place: USA... | reverse complement strand
GCCAGAAAAGCAAAACGCTAGGGTTCCCAGCGGGTGTGTGTGCCACTGTAGGCACTGGTGGCCACTTCAGTGGAGGTGGTTATGGATCCTTGATGCGTAAGTACGGTCTTGCCGCAGATAATATCATTGATGCTCACATAATAGATGTGAATGGTAATCTTCTTGACAGAAAAGCCATGGGTGAAGATCTGTTTTGGGCCATTAGGGGAGGTGGGGGAGCAAGCTTCGGAGTCATCGTGGCTTGGAAGATAAAGCTAGTTCCAGTTCCATCAACTGTGACAGTGTTCAATGTTGCAAGGACATTGGAAGAGAATGCAACCGAGATCATTCAAAAGTGGCAGCTTGTGGCGAATAAAATGGACGAGCGCATATTCATTAGGGTGGACGTGAAAAAGGCAAATTCAAGTGAACATGGAAAGCAAACAATACAAGCGAATTTTGTGTCCATGTTTCAAGGAGGTGTAGAAGAACTTATTCCATTGATGCAAAAGAGCTTGCCGGAGTTGGGTTTGGATAGAAAAGACTGTACTGAGACTAGTTGGATCGGTTCAGTTATCTTCGCGAATGCTGTTTTAGTTGGATCTTCAGTGAATGAAGCCCCTGAAGTTTTGCTGAACAGAACTCGATTTCGTCCAGGAATAAACAAAGCAAAATCTGATTATGTGAGGAAACCCATTCCTGTTGAAGGATTACAAGGGTTATGGCGGTTGCTTTATGAGGTTCCAGATGGTGAGCTTCAATTCGCGCCTTATGGAGGCAGAATGGATGAGATTTCCGAATCTGAACTTCCATTTCCACACAGATTTCGATACATATTTCATATTCACTATGTGGTCGTTTGGGAAGAGGAAGGGGAAGAGGCTGCACAAAAGTACATGAATTGGATAAGAAGATTGTATAAATATATGGAACCTTATGTTTCAAACTCTCCCAGAGCTACACCAGCTACGACCAAGCCAGTATTTGGGGTGTCAAGTATTTTGGTAACAATTTCAGGAGATTGGCTATAGTGAAGACCAGGATTGATCCTGAAAACTTTTTCAGAAACGAACAAAGCATTCCTACGCTTTCGGCGGACGAAGAAAATTAAATTAAATCGAAACCATCTAGTATCTACAAGTGAAATAAAATAGATGTCCTATATTTATGTTTTCGGAGTAATCGAAATACTCAAGATGTCCTATATATTCATCAAGTGTACTGTTTCGTTGTTGTATAAAGTCCTCTCCAGAAGGACTTGCAAAGGTTTAGCAATAATTTTATCACAATTGGTTTACTTTTGCGATTTCACATTTTTAACAAGAATCAAAGTTTAGTTCATAGGACAAGGTTAATTGTTCTTGCCTTCCCCTTTTTGTCAAATTACAATTACCTCTTTTTATCTCAAACTGTGCAGAATATTTACTCTCGAAGCACTCTCTTTGGTAAATCTAGAAGCATCTTTGTTGTCTAGAACTTAGGAAGATTAAGTCCAAGGTGATCTCTCACTCTTAGCTACCTAAATCCTTGCATTACAGCTTGAGCCTTTGCCCCAAGCCCAACATCCCTTCTGGATACTTAGTTTAGCACCAGTACAGGTCTGGCAAGATTGTTGGACCTCAATTCAAATTAGTTTCTCAATTCAATTTAAACCAGTGAAATAATCACAATTTAATCAAAAAATTTGCAGCTATATGATTGCAATAGTAAGAAATGATAAAGCAGATAAGCGTATCGTAAAAGAAGGGCGAAACAATTACAATAACCTTGCCTCTTTGAGTTTTTAGTTACTCATGATGATTGTAGATCTCCTCCCATTACAACTTCCCATCTCTTTCCCTCTACCCTAATTGATCTATTGAATTTAGAGAGAAAAGGGTATACAACAAATTTATTCTCTACTAGCTTGCCCCTGTAGATCAAGGAGGGGTCACTATTTTATAGACTGGTATGGGCGGTGCTCAGCTAACTTTTCCCAGCTTAGCCATACGAGCTTTATGTTTTGGATTCCCTTTTGTTTTGAATTAAGCCCATGTTCAATGTTGAGATTCTTCTATTACTGAGTTCATTGAGCTCTTTTTACTCCTGATCCCCTTTTTAATTTTATGGCTCAGTAGCTTTCTTTTGGCTTAGTTGCAGGACTTATGGTTGTGTTCTGTATCTTCAACTATTATGGTTGAGTTAGATTGGAATGGCTTAGCCACTCAACACCTTTCTCCCTTATTTTTCTGCAAAAGAGTGACATTTATCTTAAGATTCTCATTTTATCATCCAAAAATCATAGGAGTTGATATTTTCATTGAGAAAAGTATTTTTGTACCTTAGATAAGTGCCTAATTTGTTATGCAAAATAGATGTTATGCAGACACTTATCATTACTCGATCACCTTCTCATATTATCATTTTGAAAATTTTGGGATAGATGTGTGTTAAGAAAAAATGGAAAATTTTGATGATCATAACTTTCTCAAAAACATTTCAATTGATATTTTAATTTTTTAATAATATTATTAACTGTTGGTTAAGCTGACGCTATTTTCCCAGTATTAATAAAAGATAAATTAATTGGTGTCAATTAGGTCAACGTTTCCATTAATGTTTTTTATTTTTTAAATATATCTTACTTATCAGTTTCTGGATTGAAGCTACTATTAGTATTTTTTTTATCTATACTAGTTAGTGTCGGTTACAATTGTTAGCACAAATGATTTTGATGATTTTGTGCTTAAAGATTTGATGAAGATATATGAAACCATTGCATTGGAACATGTTGGACCCAAGGTTAAATTGATGAAGATGTGAAGATTTGATGTTTTAGGTGTTGATCAAGTCTTGTGATTGTGTGCTATATTTGGATTACTCATGAAGAAAACAAGCTTGAATATTGGAGTTCTTATTGTAGACCATTTAGCATTGTGTAGATGTATAGGGTCTTTTTTGTGTCTTTTAATTTGTTAAATTGGTTTTCAATAGGTTAAATGGTGTATTTTAATCTATTGAATGACTTTTTAACATATTAAAAGGTTTGTTGCAGTAGTTTTAATTGTTACATATTCAATCAGTTGATTTATTTTGAAATTGACTAATTTCACTTAAGTGAAATCAACTGATTGATTTGAAAATCAACCTGTTTAATTTCGTAACATTTTGAATATAAGTTTTGTTTTTCTCGAAGGAGAGGTAACACTTGCCATTTTCAGTGTGAAAATAGTTTGATATCAGTGGTATACTATCTTTCATGATCATAAAAAAGTCCAACTGTTGAAGATTGATATTGGATCATTCTTAGAGCTTTTTGTTTGGTTTTTGACCCTTGGAGGAAGATGTTTGGTAGGCTTAGTTTTCTAGTTTTTTAGTCGACTATTTTTGTGATTTAATTTGTTGATTTACACAGTACAGTATTTGAATTATGAAATCAATCGATTGTCTCTATTTTTTATTGGTTAAAAGTGTATTGTCTATAGTAGCATTTGCATCCTCATTTCGTGGCTGATTTGATTAAATTTAAAAATATTTTAAGGTTTTAAAAGTTACCTTAATTCTTTATTAGCCAATTCAACTCTTCAACCTTCTTGGCATTTCAACCATTTCAATACTTACAAGACCGACACTCATGTCAATAAAAAAATTTTATTAGCATCGATCAAATAGACACTCATGTCAATAATGTATTAAAAGTTCTTTTTATGCTTATAAAATCTTTTATAGGAAAAATTAAACCCCCTTTATACATCTATATATATCTCTCTCTCACACACACACACACGAATGCAAGTATGTATACACACATACATACACTAAAGTAGTAATATATATATATATATATATATATATATATATATATATATATATATATATATATATATATATATATATATAAACTACAGTAATTGATCGAGGTCGTACCTGACCAAATAAAACATGAAAATGCAGTATACTCGATAGTTCAACCAAGGTCGTCTCTTAGTGACCAAACATTTCATTCAAAGAGCTTTTCAGATGCAATTCAACACAAAGGGGGAGGGGGTGGCAGATTCAGATTTTAGAATTATGAAAATATATTTAAAAAGTTTTGCAAATGTTAATAAAACGGATTAAAAACAGTATTGACTTCCTTGAATTCGAATGCAATTTCACTTATCACAGGTCACGTTATTAGGGTTTTGGTCTCACCCAATCCACTTGTTCAGACCCACTAAGTGAGGGTTAAAAACATGTTTCAATATGCAATTAAGCAATGCATACATCCATTCATTTCTGGCAGTCAACCCAATTCATTAAGCATGAATGAAATCAACCAAGAACAACCAACTCAATCTGTAATTAAGCATTAATAGAATAAAAGTAACCATTCATAACAAAATCAAGATGAAGAGAGGCATAACACGAATTCAAAACAAAACCTCAAAGTTCAATTCACTAGTGCAGAATCGCGTTTTTAACTCACCTTATAGGCCTCGGTTATTGCGGAACCAAAGCCTATAAGGACGCGATGGCATTTTTGAAATTTTTTGAACTTTTTTGTCTCGGGTCCCTTTCCAACCGAAGCCTATAAGGGTTTATATGCTTCAGTTATCACTCAATTGAGGCCTATAACTCATCAATGTTCCCCAAAATTTCAAAACTGCCACTGGCAGCAGAGGCTTTGGCCTCGGGTGGAATAGGACCGAGGCCTATACGACTTTATGTCTCGGTTATTAATGGAACCGAGGCCATAGACCTTATTTAGGATTCCAAATTCGCGAACCTTGCACTGTTCATCTTCTCTGCGCGAACCCAAATCGCGAACTAGTTTTTTCTCCTCTGCGCAACTCCCCTAAAACGCAACCAGACCGGGAGCCAGCGCGATGTCACACCATCGTGTGCAACAACGACGTGAAACCAGGTTGCTGCTACGCGTTCAGAGCCATACTTCAATGACAGAGATCGACATTGCTGCGAGCGAAGACGCAAACAACCTCTGTTGCGACGCCATCAACCTCATCACTATTACTTTGTCTTGTGAGACAGATCTGTCTCGCACCTCCGACAACCACCACGAGTCGCGTCGCTGAAGGAACATCACTTATGACTCACGCGTGACTGCACCATCAACACCGCCATCAGAAACCTCCGCCACTGTCGCTACCGCTGTCGTTGCAGAATCACCACTGCGAGTCGCGTGTCACTGCAAAAAAAAAAAACCCTCCCGAGACGCGTGCTCCACCATGGTAGCAGAGTATGAGGATGCAGATAGAGGCAGTGCGATGAGTTCAAAAGCAAGTTCGAAACATTTTGGATTTAGGGTTCTAAACCCTCGAGAATCAGTATATCAGGATAGCCGATTTGGGGATTTTCAGTTCCAGATTTGGCTCCGGTCCTTTGCAACCGAGACCAAATATGCCTCGGGTCTAAAACCGAGGCAGAATAACGAAAATAACCGGGGCCAAAAGCCCTTACTGCACTGGTGATTGCATCTCCTTCAAGTAGTCAATACACTAAGTTAGAAAGCCATGAAATTCGAATTACAAACCAAAGGTAAACGAAAATACATCACCATTATGAAAAGAAAACAGACTGCAATAATGTGCAAATTGTTTAAAAATGCTCAAGAACGTGTGGAAACGAGTGAAAATGAAAACCCCCAAATGGGTGTTCTCTCAAAAACCTAAAAATGGAGAATGGGGGAGAGAGTGGTGGCTGCCCATGAAGGAGAAGACCTAAAACGTGGTCACATCAATTCTGCCACTCCTAATTACAAAAGTGCCACTCAGGGCTGCAAAATTACAAAATTGTCATTCTGGTCGTCAGAATTACAAAAATGCCAGTATGGGCTGAAATTGCTGGCCCAATGACGTGGATAGGCTAACTAACATGGCGTAGACGTGGCAATGATGTGGAAATCACGTGGCAACTCTCTCTTGACCTTAAGATAAATGTTCAAGCTCCAAAATTTGCTCCACATAATACCTAAAAATAATTACAAACAATAATTAGACCAATTAATGTCAAATTACTCAAAATTCGGAATAATGGTCAAATGAAGCCCAATTGAGAAAAATGCACTAACAAAAGACAATTAAGCACTAAAAACCCTCAAAAAGGACACAATAAGACAATGGAATAGGAGAAAATAATGACTCATCAATAACAAACCCAAAAGAAAAACTATTATATGAAGATTTCATTGATGATTTAAAAATCGTCATCTATCATGTGTTATTTAAAGAAAGCATTTTAGACTAAGGTCTAAACCATATGATGAAGATATTATATATATATATATATATTTTTTGATTTTAATTCTATTAATAGAGATATCATATATTTTATTCTATTATATTACTATCAGATATTCCATTTTATGATGATACATATTAAGTTTTAATTTTTCTTCTTATGGGATATTGTATTCTATAAGTTTCTAATAAATTGATATGCAAACTCATTTCATACTTTGAATAAAATATTTCTCTTCTAACTTTCTCTCACTTGTATTTTATCAAATACTAACATGGTATGAGACACTAACATGATATCAAATACTAACACCATCATCTATATATTTATAGAACACAATTGGAATGAGTATGATTATTATGATTATTATATTAAGTGGCGATTTTGTGAAAAATCGACATCTATGAGAGTAAATAAGTGATAATTTTTTTCTTAACTATAGTTTATTTGGCTATTTTTAAAATGTTTATTTCATTTTTAGTTTTCTTTTCTCCTAACACTAAAAAAAAGTCATTAAATAACAATTAATCTAGAGACAAAATATAATTAATTAGTCATTATATTGACTAATTTAAATACTATATTTTAAAATTAAAAATTATTGATATTTAAAATAGTTTTTATTATTAATAAAAATTTATAGTTCGTTAATGGATCAAGAGTCTAAAATTTCTCCAACATTAGCTTTTGCTAAACATACTTGCATTTCAAAATATAAGAGAATCCTCTTACTCTAATTTTTTTTTTTCAAAAGGCTTATAGTCATTGAATTTTACATACATATCTTCTTGACTATAGACCTTTGACGGTTTAGAAATATCCAAGTAATTCTTTTATGGATTCAAATTTTCCCAAACTATCATATGTGTTAAGAACAAAACATTGTATCCCAACAAAATGGTGAAAACATGATATTTTGGATCTTTTATTTTCCCACAGTTCATACGAAGTCTTTGTAATCAAAGTTCTTTTGTAAATAACAAACTGTATTATTGAAAGCTAGAAAAGTAGGTATGCATAGCGCTAGTTATAATGTCGTACGGACCCATACAACCATACCAAAAGTAGGTATGCATGCAGTCAGTTATAATGACATAGAAATCCATACAACCATGCTATCACTGAACCATGTGGTATAATTTTATTGCCTTATTAAACTTTGACTTCTGATACAATCACAACCAAATCGTCTGAATTCAAAGTTTACAGAATCTATATCTCGGATACAAAACACGACACGCAAGATACTAACAAGGCTCTCGTTTAAACACGTGAATGAGATTGAATGTGTGGCTACTACAAAGTATGCACTAACATAAACTATTATATATTTCAATCACTTTAACGTGAGAATTTATTCTAAATATATCTATCTATTGGTAGTTTATTTCCTCTATTATCTTTCTTTAAAAAAAATTGATAAAAAAACATTTAATACCTCATTTATTACATATCTATATATCTATATATCTATCTATATATATATTATAATATATATAGCTTGTAAAATATATAAATAACCATTTAATTACTATCATATTTTTTTTATTGAGTTTGACATCAAGAATGTAATATATAACTATGCTAAAATAGTTGGATTAATACAAAAAAGTATGCTATAAAAGCCATCTTCGGTGTTATAATTATATAACCTGATACATTCTCTCCATATAAATAATATCTTTTACATAGAATCATTTTTTAGATAACTAATTAAAATATATTAGATTGATCTTAGTTGATCCGCACAGAGACATATTCTAAATCTTATAACAAGTTTATGTTACTATCCTTTAGTTGTTCCAGAAGCGAAAAGGTGATTTAATGGTGGTATTTTTTTTTTATTCGATGTACTTATTAAATTCTAAATGAAAAAAAAAAGATATCTCATGATTTTTTTCCACCATTTTATTATAAAGTTTAAAAATACTTATGAAGTGAGTCTATTATTTCGAATTTGATAAAAATTAAAAATTAACTGGTAAGTTAAGAACTAATTTAATTTTAACTCATTCAATAATAGTATTATTGATAAAACTATCATAAAAAACTTTTCCATGATTGTGATTGTGATGTAATGATAACAGTTAATTTCTAAAATTCATATTATTGGAAAATATTTGAATGATGTAATATCTGTTGTTTAAGTGATAAAAGAATAGGATCTTATCAGAAAAATAAACTATTAAATTTTGAATATTGTAAATTAAAGAATAAAGAGTAAACATCCCTTATTTAATTGCTTCCACCTGCAAGCAATTTTTTCATGCATGAAAAGCTCGACAACATAACGGCAGCAATTAAGTTCTTTTTGCTGAATTTTCTCTAATAAATATGAAATGATAAAATAATATAAATTATGCTATAAGTTTTTGTTTTTTTTTAATTATTATATACCATTATTCTAAAAATAGAAAAAGGACTAGAACTAATTCTTTTATTGCGTTTTCACGGTGTGAAAGCAAAACACATAATTGGCGCCCCAACATAAGGATGTTAAAATTAAACTCAGACTAGTATAAATTAGAGACTTTGCACTTCTCATATCAACAACAAAACCACCCACAGAAATGAAGTTTTTAAGCTCCTATTTTACCTTCGCTACTGCCATTGCTATTTTATTTTCATTTGAACCTCCTTCTGTTGATACTCATAAAAACTTTGTTCAATGTCTTTACAATTATCCCCATATCACCAACTCAATCTCCAATGTTGTTTACACACAAACCAACCCTTCCTACTCCTCTATTTTAGGCATGTCCATTCGAAATTCTAGGTTCTTCAACCGAAGCTCAAAACCCCAAGTCATTGTCACGCCACTCGACGTTTCCCACATTCAAGCCACCATAATCTGCTCCCAACGCCATGGCTTGCAGATTCGTACCCGAAGTGGAGGCCATGATTACGAAGGTCTATCGTACGTCGCGGAGGTTCCCTTTGTCATCCTTGACCTCTTTAACCTTCAACAGATCACAGTTGACGTAGAAAACCGAACTGCATGGGTTCAAGCTGGGGCAACTCTTGGTGAACTTTACTACACGATTAGCCAGAAAAGCAAAACGCTAGGGTTCCCAGCGGGTGTGTGTGCCACTGTAGGCACTGGTGGCCACTTCAGTGGAGGTGGTTATGGATCCTTGATGCGTAAGTACGGTCTTGCCGCAGATAATATCATTGATGCTCACATAATAGATGTGAATGGTAATCTTCTTGACAGAAAAGCCATGGGTGAAGATCTGTTTTGGGCCATTAGGGGAGGTGGGGGAGCAAGCTTCGGAGTCATCGTGGCTTGGAAGATAAAGCTAGTTCCAGTTCCATCAACTGTGACAGTGTTCAATGTTGCAAGGACATTGGAAGAGAATGCAACCGAGATCATTCAAAAGTGGCAGCTTGTGGCGAATAAAATGGACGAGCGCATATTCATTAGGGTGGACGTGAAAAAGGCAAATTCAAGTGAACATGGAAAGCAAACAATACAAGCGAATTTTGTGTCCATGTTTCAAGGAGGTGTAGAAGAACTTATTCCATTGATGCAAAAGAGCTTGCCGGAGTTGGGTTTGGATAGAAAAGACTGTACTGAGACTAGTTGGATCGGTTCAGTTATCTTCGCGAATGCTGTTTTAGTTGGATCTTCAGTGAATGAAGCCCCTGAAGTTTTGCTGAACAGAACTCGATTTCGTCCAGGAATAAACAAAGCAAAATCTGATTATGTGAGGAAACCCATTCCTGTTGAAGGATTACAAGGGTTATGGCGGTTGCTTTATGAGGTTCCAGATGGTGAGCTTCAATTCGCCCCTTATGGAGGCAGAATGGATGAGATTTCGGACTCGGAAATTTCATTCGCGCACAGATCTGGATACATATTTCATATTCATTATGTGGTCGTTTGGGAAGAGGAAGGAGATGAGGCTGCACAACGGTACATGAATTGGATTAGAAAAGTGTATAAATATATGGAACCTTATGTTTCAAACTCTCCAAGAGCTGCATATGTGAATTACAGAGACCTTGACATTGGGATTAATAACAATGGCTACACCAGCTACGACCAAGCCAGCATTTGGGGTGTCAAGTATTTCGGTAACAATTTCAGGAGATTGGCCACAGTGAAGACCAAGGTTGATCCTCACAACTTTTTCAAAAACGAACAAAGCATTCCTACGCTATCCGCGGAGGAAGAAAATTAAATCAACTCTATACCATCTAGTGTCTACAATTGAAATAAAATAAATGTCCTACATTTATGATTTCAGAGTGATCCAAATATTGAAATTTTAGAATTATGTATGTTTCAAATTTAACCTAAAAAACATGTTATTAAATCATTATAAGAAAGTATCAAGTTTTCTTTTAAATATTATCGTTGGCTAAAATGTAAAATTATTAGAGTGTACTGTGTCACAAAAAGATTAATTATTTCTAAATCGATAAATGTAACATCATTTATAAATTTAATTTTACGTTATGAAAAACATGTATATTATTTAAATCTATGTTTAACCTATTAATAAATAAAAATGTTTATATTAGTGTCAGATTAGTGTTGTTTTAACCGATGATGATAATTGAGCACTATTGCAATGAAGGTCTTTGGCCACAGTTTTTTTTAGACGTTATGTTACGATTATCTTACTATAGTATATTAAGCTATAGTAAAAAATGAAAGACATTTAGAATACGATTACTGAGTAGTCTGTAATACCAAATAGGCTACGGCCCCTGTGTAACTATAGCCTATTATCATTTGAAAATCAATCAATTATGTAAAAATATTTTTAAAACACTGCAGAGTAATAGGTTTTGATTACAAACAGAACAATAGCCCATAACAAAATATATTATTGTTGACAAGCAAACCGTAGTCTATTATGTAATTTTTTAATTAAAAAATACACAGGAATATTACTGGTCCTGTCTAAAATTGAAGGCTAGAGTTAATGAACAAACCATATAATAGCCAACTCTTCCGTAGTTTTTTAATTTAAAAAAATACAAAGGAATAGACGGTTGTTTTTGGCATAATCGTAGTATATATAAGTTTTTTTTAATTTTTTTGTGTTGTTTTTTTTCACATAATTATGAATCCTAGACATATACAGAGAGACAACAACAACAACCAGAATAATTCCAGAACCCAAAGCAATGAATAATTATATGTATTTCAATAATTTTACATAGAAAGATACATAGTTTACCTGGTCTAATTTATTAGTTATAATATATTTTGCATAAGTGTTTGTTATATACACAATTGAATCTAGATGTAATGGTAGATGTAATGGTTGAGAATTCTTAAAATGTTGAAGAAAAGACAATAGTTTTAATTTGTACATAAAAAGACATAATTTCTTATTATTTTGAAATGTGTCCAACTTATTTGAATATGAGCATAAACGATGGTTGTTATCTATTACATGACATAATAACCACAATCATATGAGTATGTTCGATTATTACACTACAAATATGCCACCAAAATTATAAGTAATTGCGAAAGAAAAATAAGCAACTGATAATTGACATTATCATGTTTTTATTTTATCTATTTCTATATCTTATTGTTATTTTATTTTTAGATTTTATTTGATATTTAAGTTTTATTCAATAAAAGTGGAAAGTATAAATGTGTGGATTATATTTTACAAATAAGTAAAAATTTCAAAGATTTGGAAAGATTATCAACAGAATGGGTGGAATATTGAATAGTCAGATATCCACAAAGTTGGTTACATAAATTATAAATCAGAATAATTGAAGAATAATTTAAAGATATAGAATCTCCAAATATTAATATATATATATATATATATATATATATATATAAAGGATTATCTCTTACAAGTTATTCAATTACAAAATCAAGTCCAAATCTTAGGCCCAATCCAGTTATGAAAGTATATAAATTGAGGACCTGACATAAACTTGGAGAGAAAGAAACTTGATATCTCTACCCTTGAAGGTAGAAAGACACTCTAATAGAAGGAGACATTCAAATTCAACATCAGTCTAGTATTCAATATGACTAAAAGTAGCTAACTCCCTCGTTCATGGGATTGGGTGTAATGTATTCTTAATTCTCTCTGAATTCTTCATAAAATATAATTCTTTTTCATAATCAAAATAAATTATATTTGAATTACAGAGAATTAAGAATACATTACACTCAACCCCGTGAATGAGGAAGTTTGAATGCCTTTAGCCTTCAGAATGCCCTTCTACCCTCAAAAGTATTTAGATAAGGTTTCTTCTCTCTCTAAGTGTGTGTTTTGACCTTTGTCAGACTCTCAATTTATAGACTTTCATAGTTAGACTGGACCTAAAATTTGGACTCTTCTTAAACTTTTGAGATTTCGACTTATTTGCAAAATATAAACCAAATACTTATCTTTTCTAAATTTATTAAATAAAACCTAAAATATCAAATAAATGCAAAAATAAAATAAATAAAACATAAAATATAAAAAATAAATAAAATAAAACTTGATAATGTCAATTATCAAATTATTAGTACAATTTTAATCCCTAGGTATATTATGAAATTGTATAAACAATTTCAGCACTGTCTAGATGAATTATCCCACATTTTCAATGGAAGGTCCGTATCTCATTCAATAACATTCATTTTTTTTAGTTCCTTAGTAGATATCAATTTTAAACAACAAGCCTTAAATTTCATAAAAATTTGGCCAAAATTTCAAATTGGTCTAAGTTACATGAAAAGTGGTTATTAACTGCAATTAAATATACAACTAAAGATGAAAGATGACTGCAAAATACATTTAACAAAAATTCATGAAATTTAATATATATATATATATATATATATATATATATATATTTTTTTTGAAATTTCATTCGCACATAGATCTGGATACATATTTCATATTCACTATGTGTTCGTTTGGGGGGAGGAAGGAGTTGAGGCTGCACAAAGGTACATGAATTGCATTAGAAGAGTGCATAAATATATGAAACCTTATGTTTCAAACTCTCCAAGAGCTGCATATCTGAATTACAGAGACCATGACATTGGGGTGACTAACAATGGCTACACCAGTTACGACCAAGCCGGTATTTGGGGTGTGAAGTATTTTGGTAACAATTTCAGGAGATTGGCTACAGTGAAGACCAAGGTCGATCCTCACAACTTCTTCAGAAACGAACAAAGTAGTATTCCTACGCTATCCGCGGACCAAGGAAATTAAATTAACTCCATATACCATCTAGTGTCTACAATTAAAATAAAATAAATGTCCTATTTATGATTTCAAAGTGATCGAAATATTGAAACTTTAGAATTATGTAAGTTTCAAATTTAACCTAAAAAAACATGTTATTAAATCAGAAAACGATTGACATCCAACTCTTGCTACTTTTTTTTACCACCAGTAAACGTGGTTTTTCATTTATAATTTATAATTTTCTTTTAAGTCATCCATGTGATAAAGAGAATCAAATTGAATTGTGCTTGTTTTAAAAAAAAAAAAACATTTATCACCTTCTCCTCTTCACTTTGCATCCCAAAATGTTGAACCAAACACGTTTCTATGCTCCTTTTCTTTGGTCTAAACTTTGGAAGCAATAGCCTAAGTTTTGTTCTTCATTTTTTTAGTCCTTTACCATTGTGGATTTTGTGGAGACAGGTTAAAATTGATCTTCTTCCTCGCGAGAGATTAGGGCTTTTGTGTTTCTTTTTGGACTTTCAAAATATGTCAATTTTATGTTATGCAAAAATTTCTTCGTGGATTATAGATCTATTGCTCTCCAGTTGCAAGTTAAGTTTAAAAATATGTTAGGCAAGTTATTCACAAAATGCACCTAGAGTTGGTCGATCCAAGTGGTATGTGGTTTGGTATTAGTATGCCCAGGTGGGGTTCACCATTTTAGTTAGAGATTGAATCGTGTTTCTTCTTGCACTTTCAAAATCTATTAATTTTATTTTGTGCAAAAACTCCTTGGTGGATAACAAGTTAATTGGTCAATAATTGCAAGTTAAGTTTAACAATGTGTCAGACAAGTTTTCCCCAAATGCACCTAGACCTGGTTTACAAACCCTAAACATTGTTGATGGAGAAGATGAAAACACACGCAATGGCACAAAAGCTCCATCTTTCGCAAGGAAGAAGATCAATTTCAACCTTCATCTTCATAAGACCCAATATGGCCCACGTAAAGGACAAGAAAAATTGAAGAACAAAACCTTGGATTACTGCTTCCAAAGTTCAGACCAAAGAAAAGGAGGAGAGAAAAGGGTTTTTGGTCCAAAGTTCTGGATTGCAAAGTGAAGAGGAGAAGGAGAGAAATGTTTTTGTTCAAAAATGTTCATAGTTCATTTTGATTCTCTTTACCAGCATGGATGATTTAAAAGAAAATTACAAAATTACAAATAAAAAGCCACGTGTGCTGCCAATTAAAGTGGTAAGATTTGGATATTAACAAATCATTTTTCTATTAAATTATTATAAGAAAATATCAAATTATCTTTTAAATATTATCGTTGGCTAAAATGTAAAATTGTTATAGTGTATTGTGTCACAAAAAGATTAATTATTTCTAAATCGATATACGTAACATAATTTATAAATTTAATTTTATGTTATGGAAAACATGTATATTGTTTAAATCTATGTTTAACCCTAATAAATAAAAATGTTTGTATTTGACCACAGTTTTGTAAAACGTTATGTTACGATTATCTTACTATAGTATATTAAGCTGTAGCAAAAAATCAAGACATTTAGAATATAATTACTGAGTAGTCTGTAATACCAAATAGGCTACGGCCCTATGTATCTATAACCTATTATCATTTGAAATTCATGTAAAAATATTATTAAAACACTGCAAAGTAATAGGTTTTGATTACACACAAAACCATAGCCTATAACAAAATATAGATATGGTTAGCTAACTGTAGTCTATTCTTATGTAACTTTTCATTAAAGAATACAGACGAATAGGTTACTGGTCCTGTCTAAAATTGTAGTCTATAACAAAATATAGGCTACGGTTAATGAACAAACCATATAATAGCCTATTCTTCCGTAGTCTTTAAATTAAAAAAAAAAATACAAAGTCTTTAAATTAAAAAAAAAATACAAAGGAATAGACTGTTGTTTTTAGCATAACCGTAGTATATATATATGAATCCTAGACATATACAGACAGGCAACACACTACAAAAAAAAACGTCATTTTTCTAGGGATTATTTAAGAGACGTTCTATAACCTCAAACAATAAACAAGCTTACAGGAGGTTTTGTAAACCCCTGATAAGTACAGAGGCTTTTTTTATTAAACCTCAGTTAAAATAGGTAATATTTTAATTTCTCGCTCATTCTTTTCGCCTTCTCTTTTATCTTTTCAGACCTTTTGAACGTGTTATTCACAAGTTTATTCTTCATCTTTTCTTCTCTTCGAATAGACTTTATTTCCTTATAAACTTTAACTTCTGAGTTAATCACAGCGAAATTGTCTGAACTCAAAGTTTACAGAATCTATATCTCGGATACAAAACACGACACGCAAGATACTAACAAGGCTCTCGTTTAAACACGTGAATGAGATTGAATGTGTGCCTACTACAAAGTATGCACTGACATAAACTATTATATAATTCAATCATTTTAACGTCAGAATTTATTCTAAATATATCTATCTATTGGTAGTTTATTTTCTCTGTTATCTTTCTTTAAAAAAAATGATAAAAAAACATTTAATACCTCATTTATTACACACACACACATATATATATATATATATATATATATATATATATATATATATATATATATATATATATTTTATAATATTATAATATATAGCTTTAAAATATATAAATAATCATTTAATTATTACCATTTTATATGGAGTTTGACCTCAACAATGTAATATATAACTATGCTAAAATAGTTGGATTAATTAAAAAAAGTTTGCTATAAAATCCATCTTCGGTGTTATAATTATATAATTTGATGCATTCTCTCCATATAAATCATATATATCTTTTACAGAGAATATTTTTTAGGCAACTAACTAAAATATATTAGCTTGATCTTAGTTGATCCGCACAGAAACATATTCTAAATCTTATAACAAGTGTATGGGTTTCTGTCACTATTCTTTAGTTGTTCTAGAAGCGAAAAGGTGATAAAAGTATAGGACCTTATCAGAAAAAGATACTATTAAATTTTGAATATTGTAAATTAAAGAATAATCAGCAACAAAACAACAACAAATTTTTATTTTATCGAGGGTTCTTTAAGAGAGGTTATAAAAACCTCTAGAAAACAAATACTTGAAAGAGGTTTTCTAAACCCCTGTAAGTATAAGTATAAGGGATTTTCTTTATCAAATTTCAATTAAAATACATAATATTTTGATTTCTCGCGTATTCTTTTCACCTTTCGCTTTCATATGAATTTTTGTACCTTTATTCATATTTTTCCTTAGATCGTGTTTTTTAGAAGTGAATTCCTGATTATGGGTTATTGAAAGCGTTGATTTGAGAAAAATATTGTATTTTTTTTTTATGAAATGCAAAGCGAGGCAAAAACGCTGATTTGTAAGATTTATCTCGTTATAACATCATGCTTGCTACATGAGATTTGGGAATGATTCTAACCACTTTGCTAACAAACTCTCGTTATTTTAGTATAAGAAACGATTATAAATGTTGCACTCTTTCATTGCTCGAGATCTGTTAGTAAAGAAGGTAGATTCCCGATTCACAACAGGAGAGATTCATGATGCATAAACAGGAAAGATTCTTGACTTCTTTGATCATGTATTGTTGAGCCTCATGAATGAACCCCATTCAATGAACCATTAAGAAGGTAGTTGGTGTGTTGTATTAGTTGAGCTAGGAAGAAGGAAGCTTCTCAACCGTTAGGCCGAGACACTCTCCTATCTTTAAGTTGTAACCAGATGAGTTCTATGAGTGTGCTTGTGCCACCAAATGATGTTCTATGTATTTTTTTTATATGCCTTACCATTCTCCTTTCGTTTGATCTTCCCTACCCCTTCCCTCGTTTCCACCATTGTTGTTCGTCGAGGAGATGCATGGTTCGAAGATAAGAAAGTGCGCCAAGTGGATCTAGTTTAGTTCAACCAGATTGTGGTTTGAAGACGTCAATGGAATCGATTACGTTTGAATTGAAGCCTATTCCCTTTTCATTTGGAACCGATTCCCTTTTTCATGCATGCTTCTTTTACCTGGTTCCCTTTTTCATGGAACCTATTCGAAATTTTGATTGCATTTTTTGTTGTAGAAAGTTGTTGTTGTGTTGGGCACTGAAGGATTTCACTGCAGCTTAGTTGAAGGCTTATGACGTCGTGTCTGCTTCTGTTGGACGTTGGTGGTGGTGGCTTTTGTTGGTGTATTTGGTGTCAACGGTGGACATGTCGTAGTGGTGAGTTGTTTTGGGTCGTGTATGATGGTGTAGTGCTTCATAGTTATTATGATTTTAATGCACGTTGTTGTGTTTGGTATATGTGTTGTGGTTATTGGTTGTGACTATTTGTTGTTCTACACTGGTTGAACTAGTTTATTATTGTGACTGGTATATGGTGATGTGTGCTTAAGCAAGGCCACTTAAACCTTGATGTGGAGGTGATGAACTTGGAATATTTTAATTTTTGGAAAATATATGATATATATTGCTATTTGATTTAAACCTAGTGTTTCATTTGTTTGGTGTGTAACTTGATCTCACTTGTTGTTTGGTGTCTTGGGTGATATTTTCGTTGTGCGTTTTTGGTGTTAGACGTCATATCTTGGAAGGAGGTGTTTGTGTGTTTGGTTTGTTTGTGGTATCTGACTTTTGCAAAGCGTGTGAAGATGTTTATACAGTTAAGTCATAAGTTGTATAAGTTCTATGGTATTCATTGTCTATAATAAATATGTATTGTATGATAGTTGTATTCATTTTGAATGACTTTGATCACATTTTTTTCTTCTTTTGATATGGTATAAAACATGTACATTTTTTGGTTCATCTTTAATTGTATTTGTTTGTACGTAAGATGCTTATATCTTTTATACGGATAATTTAGATGGAAGAGGATTTATATGTGTCATTTTTCGATGGTGAGGATGTGCTAGATGATGTTGTTCATGTCGACTTCAATATAGTTGCACACTTACACCAACAATTACAATTTTTCGATGTTGTGTGTAGAATTGCATTAGGTAGTGGTTCTTGATGCAATTTGGTGTCGCATTGCATTAGAGAGTGATTCTTGATAGAGTTATCAAGTTCTTGACGTCATAGGGTTTAGAATTATTAAGGAGAACTTGTAAAATCTTGTAAACTCTTAGAAATCTTCTAGCTAGGGTTGTTAGTTTCATCTTAAATCGAATCAGTATAAAAATTGTTACCTTTTCTTTTCTTACATTTATTGTTATCTTTAATGTGTTTGAAATAGTCCATTAACACTGCATTTGTTAATTGATTAGAGCATTTGGTAAAGATTGAAAACAATTTCAAGAATTGTCTAAAAAGGTTAAAATCTTGAAATACCAATTCACCCCCTCCTTGTTTATATATATATATATATATATATATATATATATATATATATATATATATATATATATATATATATATATATATTATATATATATTTTTTTATTAAAAATAAAACAT
>Ga0214544_1007606_pt1 | contig 18863 bp, 5 predicted proteins | sample CNSS3metaG_FD_160074 | JGI IMG/M metagenome (GOLD analysis project Ga0214544, IMG submission 160074) | Root nodule microbial communities from cowpea collected in UCLA plant growth center, Los Angeles, California, USA - CNSS3 | ecosystem: Host-associated > Plants > Roots > Nodule | place: USA... | reverse complement strand
TCTTTTGTTCGGTATTTTGGATCTTGTGCCCCTGCTCCCTTTCCACTCCTCTGCCCCACTTGCCACGTGGCCTTCACTAACCGTTTCTCCAGCTGTATGCTCACCCTTCTTCATCTGCTTTATTACACCCTCAAAATCCTACTGGCAAAGTTTTCACGAAAGGGGAACTTGAGATTATAGCTGGAGAATGCTGCAGCAGGAATTGCTTGGCTATAACATGTTCAAGTAGTGATTTTCCTGCAATAACATGTTCATTCTTCTATTTTTTTTCTAACAATAAAGGTTTTGTTGTTCACAGGAAGAATTTATCAAGAAACTAATACTAGAAGCAGGGGTAGTGTCTATTCCAGGACGAGGATTTTTTCATACAAACGTATCATCAGGTGAAGTTTCTAACCCACCTTATTCGTACCAGAAAAGATACATCAGGTTTGCATTCTGCAAAAGCGATGCGACTTTAACTATTGCGGCAGAAAAACTGGGTAAGCTTTTGGATGATAAAGGGCATCTTGTGCTATATTGAATTTAGGGGAAAGAATAATGTAATGGCAGGAACAAAGAAGAATGATTGAGAATGGTCGAATTAAGAAGCTTGTATTACGGATTAATTTGAGCAAAACAACTGCGAAATTTTCTATGCTTGTATTTGATTCATTAGTCAAAAGCTGAAATATAACATTTTATTTCCTTACTTTTTTTTCCCAGCCTTAAATGCAATATACTTGGATCATAGAGAAAAATCATGCAAATGCAGCACACCTAGGAATTTCAAAATATTAAAATTTAGTTTAGGTTTCTAAAGACATGCTTGTGTCCTGAACTTTTTCAACGTAACGGTTAGTTGTATGCGCTAGAAATGGGAAAAAAATTGTAACTTTTTGTAGCAGTGCCACCTGGGTGATGATTAATAGAGTTACGGTTTTAGTAACAGTCTTAAGAGATATTATTTTCTGAAATTAGGAGGAAAATTATTTGGTAAAGAAGGTAAAATAATATTTGATATATGTTAACTTTTTAATGCATTAAGTATTTTAAATATAATTTGGGATGGTATTGAGATATAATTTATTCACCAGTTACAGTAATAAAAAAGGAGAAAAATATTTAAAATATTAATTTATTGCACTCTATATATAAATTCGGAAATGATATTTGAACAAAATTCTTAGACTCAGTTTTGACATAGATGAGGTGGCACAGTAGTTAAGTTTTTTAAATTGATTTTCATTAAAAAGTTTTACCTTCTTGCACGTACGGACATTTTTTGGAGGGAAAAGAAAAAAAGCATTGTGTTTTGCAAAGAGAAGACAAGGGCATTTTGTTTTGCTGAGAGAAGACAGAGATGACGAAAACACATCGTTGAGAACAAGGGTTTCCATTGTCGTCATCCATGCCTACGGTCGTTTGTGAGTTTCCTTTAATTTTATCTCACGACTTTCTCACACCTTCATCATTTCTGGGTTGGTAACCCAATCATGATTTATTTATTTCTTTGGCACAAAGACCTGCAACCCAAACATCAAAATGTTTGGTCTGTGTGAGATTCACCAGAAAAGTTGAAACATTGGGTTTATTTAAGCAAAAAGGTCAAATATTTGGGTAGTAGGAGTCATTGCAAGTAAGGAATGTGGTAAGAGTGATTGCAAGGTTGGGAGAATCAAGTTTTTTGGGTGTTGTTGTTGGAATCATTCCTTCGTCGATGTTCATTCGTTATGGGTTCTGTATGTGGTGAGTAGTGTTGGAATAAGTGGGGAATTTTTCTTAATATTATGAACAACACTAACAGTTTTTTTTAATGCAAAAATATGAAACTTAATCCACAGGCAAAAAGTGCCTGAATACTACGATTTATTTGTTAAAAGTTAGTTGGTGCTGTAGTTTGTTGACATTGCCAACCATTTTGAAGTGCAAAATTATGGATGGATTCAAGATTTGTGAACTGAAAAGTCAATGCAATGTAAAGTGGATGGCACTACTGACTTAAATTTTTTTTTTAGTCATTTGTATAAGTGCACAAAACTATATGGTAGATCCCCAGTAATTTTGAAATGGGTCCCCATTTCGACGTCAGACCTGATGTCGAAGTTGTCATGAAAAGAAAGTTGCAACTCTGTTGTTTGTGTATATTAAGTGCAATGTTAAGTTATGCAGAATTATATGTTGACAGTAGCAAGCCTTGTGTTTTGTGGAATGATTGAAATATGGATAGACAAGTTTATTGATGCCTTATTAGATGAAAATGTAAGTCCAAATTTCTAGTGTTTATGCTTTAATAAGAAGAAGTATTATGGACATTTAATTATTATCAATATGGAAGTAAGGTTCTTTATACTTTACTTGTGATGAATATAGGATTGTTAAAGGATGTGGTGATGTTTTGGAAGGGGACGTAATTGCACAATTTTACAAAAATTGTGACTAAATTGAGACAAAAATTAAAATACAAGGACCAAATTAAGAATGAGAAAATGACACCTGGCATAATAGTGACATGTGGCATTGTCACTTCACGTGGCACGATGTCAGCTTGACACGTGACAAACTTTTCAAAAGAAAAATAAATAAAAAATTCAAAAAATTCATAAATTGACACGTGACACCCCATTTAACGTTATTACAACACTACTAACGGAAAGGACTTGATTGCATCAAACTTTCCAAAATAGGAACCAAATTGAGATAAAAAAAATAAAGGGACCAAATTGATATTTTACTACGAAAATGGGGACCAAAGACATAATTTAACCTAAACGTTGTAATACATCACTCGATCAAAATGACACAAAGAAAACATAATATTATCAAATATTCAATGTTAGGAGGATGATTATTTCTTCCGTATCAAATACTTTGAAATAAATTATAATTATTTACATTTTAGATTAGAATACCAAATAAAATTTCATGAGAACCAAAACATTTATTAAATTTGTAAACTACAAATATTAATGAAACTTAGTTGACAAAATTAAAAATTATTTAAAAAAAATATAAAGGAAAACAAATATTCAAATTAAAATATATTTTAAATGTTTGTTTACTTCAATTTTTTAAATTCTAATGAATTTCTTTTTTATACACTAATAAAAGTTATAATACACCACTTGATCAAAATGACACAAAGAACAAATAATAAACATAATAATAAAATTTTGACATAGATTTTGTATCTTTTGAACTCCAATATATGTTGGATAGTGACAACAAAATATTCATGGCAATTACATTAAATTTTTATATTGTACTAAATAAAAGTTATTTATACAATTAAAGTGAAAAAATTACAATATGATTGATAATGAGTTAGAAAATAAAAAATAATTAGATAGAATATATCAAAATATTATTTTACATGATGAAAATAAACAATAAAAAAAATGTTAAAAGGTTTACAAAGGTGTGTCTTAGAAATAATTTGAGAGACTATTGAAAGAAATCGCACAAAGAAAATCAAATGTATAATCAAGGGTATAATAAGATGAAAAATACTTTAAAAATCTAAGAAAACTTTTCAAATATCAACATATATACTCAATGGTTGAAAAATAACGAAAATTATTTTAACGAAACAAAAGTATTCTTCAACTTAAACAAAAATCAATAATAATAATAATAATAATAATAAGTAAATAATTTTTTTTATATTACATTAATTTGAGAGTATTAAACATTCTCATATGAAAGGAAAATATATAATAAATAAAAATATTAAAAAATTATAGAAATATTCAAATGTGAGGCATAACAATTTTTTAATTGACATATATTATTTTAACATAATTACATAAAGATTATGATAAGATGAAAAATATATTGGAAATGCGAATGAATTTCATGACAAAGCAACTAATTAGAAGAAATAAAAAATAAAAAGTATATATATATATATATATATATAATTACTTAATTAATTGTGAATATTTTAATAATTTAAACAGATATGGCGGGGACGAGTATTATGACAGGGATATATACATCCCGTACCCATCCTATGCCTAATTGAAAAAGTCGGAGATTTCTCATACCCATACCTATACCCAGTCAATGCGGGAATTCTCCATCAAAATAGAGACGGATTCAAACAATACACACAAAAACGAATTTATTTGTCATCTCTAATTGCCATCTTTCATTTCAGTCTACTTTATGTTGGTCCTATTATTAGGCTTTAGAGGATCGTCATTACTGCAGGATTTCGAGTAGTGTCGTCGTCACTGCTGAGTTGATTTCTTTTGTTAACACTCTCGCTTGTAACTCTCCTACATCGCGGTGTCTGCCTTCACACACTTTTCCTAGTCCCACAAGAGCACCTCCATTGCGAGCAATGTGTCGCCACAAAACTGCAAATTGTAATTTATGTATATATTACACTAGTTAAATTTGAACCGATGTAAAATGTGTTTTACTTTCTACATTGACAGTACCTACATCATCCATTTATCCAATGTAAAAGTTTATTAATAACCGATTTAAAATACATATATTGTAGCAGTGTTGACTTTATAAGTCAAAGTAATTAAGTTTATTGTATAAAGAATTGTAATAGTGGTGTGATGGATTTTTTTTTCTTTTCCGAAGGGTCGATTAAGAAGAAATTGTATATGTATGACTTGAGTACTTTAAATAACTGATATAAAAGCCTGATTTTTTAAATAAATATTTTAAATAATTATTTTGGTTACAAATATTATGTCGGTTATTATAACAACTAATGTAATAGGGTCTTCTTTTTTGTTTATCAAAATGTATTTTGTAAGATTCATGAAATTTAATTAATTAAATAAATAATTAATTATTAAATGCGGATAGTGAGAGTTTTTATGATATTAATTATTGATTAATATGATTTGGAAAAGTATTAGCTTAATGGTTAAGAATACTTAGTTGTGTGTTCAAATCCTATATATACTATTTATGTTTTATTTAATTGATTTTTATTTTAACAATATGTTTGATCATGTTGAGTAATAATATAATCTTAGAATTATAAGAATTATCATGAAACATTAATTGGTTGAATGGTTGTACATTGAGTTGACATTGACATGGTTATGAGTTTAAACTTTGGTAGAATCAAATTAAACTTTCTTTTTGTCAGCTGACAACAATTGGAGAAGATTAGAGCTAACCAAAGGGGAGTCAAGTGCTACCATCACAAGGGAACTCTAGCATTGTCTGTTAAATAAGGAAACCAGGTTAGGGGAGTTGGAACCGTCTACTTTAATTCGTAATTGCTTAATTGTATGACATATATGAATTATTTAATGTATATATTCTATCAATTTGGAAATTTTCGTGTTTCTGGAAAATTTTTAGAAACCGCCTGACGGGCTATTCATAGCCGCCAAGTGACTCATTCATTTGGAGTGATTTCTGGGTCCTGAAAGGGGAACCGTCTAGCGGCCAGGGTTATGCAGTAGACAAATGTTAGAATTGTTATAATTTTTTAAAAATTTTATATTTGAATTTATAAAGTTTTTATTTTTAAAGTAACTCTAACATTTATTTATAAATTATAGATATATAAATATTTAAAACAAAATTTAAATAAATATTAGTGCAAAATATACATTTAAATAAACTTAATTTTGTTAAAAATATCAACTATAATAAAAATACCATTGTAAAATTTATATAAAAATTAAATTTGATACAAAGGACTACATTGAGATACAAATACAGAGATTGAGATTTTTCACATCCAATAGTGACAGGTGGCACTGTCACTGCCACTGCCACATCACACTGTCTCTGTCACGTGGCACAATGTCAGATTGACATGTGACAATTTTATTTTTTTTAAAGAAAATTATAAAAAAATTAAAAATTAAAAAAGAAATTAAAAAAAATCAAAAAAACCAGGTGCTAACATGAGACACATAATTAACACCAACAAATTTTCTAAAATAGGGACTCAATTGAGTCAAATAAAAATAAAAAAAATTACTTGAAATTTCGCTAAAAAATAGAAATCTCTGTAATGATTTAACCTTTGGAAAATTAACATTTTTTCAATTAATGAAAATTTAAAATACATACGATTAAAACCGAAAGCGCAGGGATAGAAAGATTTTAAAACAAAATACAAAAATTAATCTATTTAAAACTTTGATTGATAGATATTTATCTACCTTTTACCTTATATATGTTTGAAAAAAAATGAGAAAATCATAGAATTAAAAGAAAAGTATAAAAGAAAGTTAGAGAAAGAAAAAAATATATTATATACTTTTGTCACTAATTATTTTTTAGTATTAAATAATAAATTTATAATTATAAAATACTATGTGAAATTATTTTAGTTTAATAATATTGTATAAAAAAAAATTATTTTTCTTAAGAACGATATCAAATAATTGTATATAGTATATTAAAAAAAATTGTATGTGATTGTCTTATTTCTAAAAAAATTAAAAAAATTACTGAAATTGAATTACACATATACAAACAGAAATGTTAAAACAAAATAAAATCAAATTACTGATTCATTTGAAAAATCGAATTCAAGACAAAAGAAAAAAAAATAGAAATCCTTAAAATAAAGAAGATACAATATTTGAATATCTCAATTGAAACAGAAGAATATTAATTATTAGTTAATGTAATTTTGACAATGAATTAATGAGAACAACTACGATAAAAAGAATATAATTATTCTGGCTAGACATCTCACACTGAGGAAAGACAAAACAAACTGATTAAAAAATTAATTTTTCAAAATCTATATGTCTCGGTTAAAATTTTATTCAAATCCAAAGTTCAATATTTCAATTATTTCCCATTAAAAGATCACTCTTCCGGCTACGCATATTTATTCATTTCAACTCTTAGAAATAAATCATTCATTTCAGAACATTTATCAATTATTAATAATATAAACTAAAATGAATATAAATATTAAATTTTTTATTTAATATGTTAGTGTTTTATAAAAAAAATTGCAAAAGATTTGCCTAATCATACCCAATCCAACTATGATACGGGCTTTAGCCCAAGTACTGGAGCCCACACCTAACAATTAAAAATACTAAAATAGCCTCGAGGGAGACTTTGACCGTAACGAAGAGAAGTTTGTTGGAAGAAATGCCGGGTGAAGAAGATGATGGTGTCGCCGGAGAACAGCGAAGACCTCTCATCATCAACCATGATTTTGATTCTTCAGTTCACATCCTTCATCAAAATGAAGACACTATCTCTCCTTTGCCATTCAGTCATACAGAAACGCTACCTTTACCCTCTCTTCCCGCTCCTAACCAACGCCTTGCTTCTCTGGATGTCTTCCGCGGTCTAACCGTTGCGGTTTGTCTCCACTACTTCCTTCATCACTTCAATTACTTCATGTGTATGATTAATTCGAAAGCGCCGCTAATTCAAGAGAAGAAAATTAGCTTCTATTATTTTGAATATTCTTTTTGATTTCAGTGACAGTTAGTTACTTGTATACATCTTGTGATTTCGATAATTGGAATCTAGTTGCTTCTCCTTGCATTAAAATGAATCTTTTAAATTTCGCTGCAGTTGATGATATTAGTTGATGACGTCGGAAGAGCATTCCCATCCTTGAATCATTCACCATGGTTTGGGGTGACACTAGCAGATTTTGTAATGCCATTTTTTCTCTTTGTGGTTGGCATTTCGATTGCTCTTGTATTCAAGGTACGTAATCTCGCAAATTCGGAAAACGTACGAAACTGATGTTCTATGCCGTGGTTTTGTACTGTATATCACTTAATGAAAGATGTTTTGGACTTCGGCCACTATTTTTTTATTCATATTTATATATATTAGTGGCTTTCTTATATAGACGTGCAAATAATGAAAGAACAATAACTTAGAACGATGTTTCATTCCTGGACAACCTTTCAGAAAGTCTCTAGCAAACCCAATGCGACGAAAAAGGTTGTATTGAGGACAATTAAGCTTTTCCTTTTGGGGCTGTTACTTCAAGGTATGTTCACTCACTTGTTTTTCTTTCATTTCATTACCTGGCAACCAGCTGAAACTTGTCACCCAAAGTTCTCATGTATTCTTTTGTGCTAGTTATCCATTATTCATATTATTTATTAAAGGCTTAAGTAAGTTTTAAGTCCATGATTAATTTGAGGATTTTTAATGGAGTCTCTATGGAAGTTTCTTGCTATGTTGAATACTCAAAAATTTTATGTTTCAACTTAGTTCTTGCCATTTAATTTTTCCTGGGTGTCGTGACTGTTTGTTTTCCAGAATCTCACATTGTTAACACGTGAAGATAAGGAAGATGACTGGACAATATAATAGTCATGCTACTAAATTGAAAAATATAAATATTTTGAGTACTCAATAGACAAAAAAAAATCTAATAGGAACTCAATTGAAAATACCCAAATTTAGCTAGTACTTAAAACTTAATTCAACTTTATAATCCAGGTTTATGTACTTGTAGTAATTTTCTCTTTGTGTATAAGTGATGCAATTGAAAACCTTTGCTTTAATGCTTTTGTCTGAAAATTGTTCATAGGTGGGTATTTCCATGGACGTGGCAAATTGACGTATGGAGTTGATTTGAGTAAAATTCGCTGGCTTGGTGTACTTCAGGTAACTGCTACCTGTAAATTTGTAAACCGAAACTTGTTAGTCTTGTTTTCTTTCCGTTATTTCTAATTCAGTGGATTTTGTATTATTGTTGTACATGTTATTTCTTTTATGATTTACTACATGCCACTAACAATTGTCAGTTTAATTGATGTTTTGTCAAATAACTTATCTATTTGATCTACAGTTAATGACTGATTTTCGATTGCGATCTTTGTAATGTCACTTCTTGACTATAGTCCATGCTTGGTGAATTGTGTTGGGAAAGTAAATATAGTGTTTTCTCACTTATGTTTTATGTTAAGGATGGTTTCAGATTTGCGATAAGTACAAGGGTCATATGTCATTGAAACTAACTGTACTATTGTAGGATATAGGTATTAGCTGAGAAAACAAGTTGGCACTTAAGAAAATAACCAATCACCTATCACTTTAATTTTTATAAACGTTGCTATGAGTTTGATACATTATTTTCTTGTATGGTATCCAGAGGATATCTATTGGATATTTCTTGGCCTCAATATCAGAGATTTGGCTTGTAAACCATAATATTTTGGTTGACTCACCGGCAGCTTTTGTGAGGAAATACTCCATTCAGTGGTTAGTTTACATTTCTTGTATTTAGTTCTTCCAGGGGACTGAGCTTTGCAATTAAAAGTTTCAACTTCTATGTTGAATATTGCTATAAACTATACATAACAATGCCATGTTTCTTTGTCATTTTCTTAAAAATGTTTGCATAGATGAGTTCTTTGTGCTAATTCTCTCATTACATATCGATGCAGATTCTGCTACCTGATTCATGATAATGCATAGTACTTTGGGTTTTATAATGCCCTTAAGTTTTTATTTTGACATTCTCATATTAAATGGACGTACTTGTCATGTGTCATGGATCTTTTTTGATACACAGTTCACTATGCTGTATCTTAAGGTTAAAACTTGATTAAGATAAACATTTTTTTCTTTTTCTGCATGTTCCGGTTTGATTTCAACTTTTGTTGATTGGATTTTAATGTCTTGAGATGAAAATGTGTCAGCCATCTTTCGAACCTGATAATTCAATATAAACTAATGCTGCAACTTTCACCCGAACTTCATTACAAAATATTAATGGAGTAGTTGTGAATCATGACCAGTCATTGTTAGGCTAAATGCGTAACCTTTATTCAAAGGCATGAATATATCTTTTATAAACTTTCAAGCTACCTTTTTGCAAAAATAAATAAATAATTAGAATTCAGGTTACTGTAATGGATGAAGATACTAGCTCTCGGCATCTAAGTGTCAAAATTAAACTTCCGTGGGCACTATGTTTGCTTGCCTTGTGATATTCTTTGGTCCTGATTGCTTATTTCTTTATGCAGGATGGTTTCTATCTTACTATGCTCAGTGTACCTTTGCTTGCTCTACGGTCTCTACGTTCCAAATTGGAAATTTGAACATTCTAATATGCTTGGGTCCAGTCATTTATCAATTATTCAAAATGTAAGGATTTGGTTTTTATTTATGACTTCATCTTGTGTGCTTAACTCATGACTCGTTGTATACAATAGACAAAGTCAGCATGTAGTTTGGTTTCTTATTACTGATATTCTTTGTGGAATCTGTGTCAAATATAATCTATAACCCCTACACATCGACCAGCCCAATTCTGGTGAAAAAGCGACTCTTAGAATATAGTAGGGTTTTTCTTTATTGGTTTCTATGTTACATGTAATTTGGGTTACTATTGCTGATAGTCAATCCTTCCTTTGTGACAGCTGTCAACTAATCATTTCTGAAACCCCTCCCTTATTTTGCTGAAAAAGAAACTCTCTTATAATTGTGGAAATATTCATAAGCTGTATTTTAATCATGGTTAATTCTCATAGATCAAAGTGCTTACAATTGTTGTATTTTGTTTAGGAATAGAAATGCATTTGCATATTTAGTGATAACCTCTTTTTATGACACATCTAATTTCTGTATTTTACGACACATCCTAGATTCTAAAATCCCATTAGCAGTTTGAGCTGTCTAAATATTGGCCAAAAAATTACCTTGGAAATCTGCTTACACTATCAAGTAGTTGTTTAGTTTTGGATGGCATATAAGCTTCTGTTTTTTACTTCAAAATATTTAAATATCAACAGCCGGCTCTTTGACTAAACCACGGGTTTTCACTTTTCAAAAGTCAAACTTCAATTTGTATTTCATAAAATGATGAAACTCTGGTAGACTAGCATCAAAGAATCTTTTGCTATTTAAAAATGATTTAGAGTTCTTACTTTAATGAACTGAGAAAACAATAATTATAGAGTAATATTCATAGATAATCCATAAATATTAGAGAATAGATGCAGATGGATGTTGTGTGACATTATGATGATTGACATTTAATTTCATTTTTCATGGATTATGATGGATTGGTTTTCACGATTATCATTTTTAAATTGTGTTTTTTTTTTTTTTATGATTCTTCTAGCTACTGGGAAAAATTGGTTTGTAGTTATGCATTTTCATATGCCAGGTTCATTGTGAAGTGAGGGGCAGTCTTGAACCTCCTTGTAATGCAGTGGGATTTGTTGATAGATTAATTCTTGGTGAAGATCATTTGTACCAGCGACCTGTGTACATAAGGACAAAGGTTATTTATCCTAAGTAACTCTATACTCTTTTATTGAATATACTGCCACCTCAAATTTAATTTATCTTATCTGTTAAATGATGTTATTCCTGACCTTTTCATTCTCAGGAGTGTAGTGTCAACTCTCCTGACTATGGACCCTTGCCTCCAAATTCACCTGGATGGTGCCTTGCACCATTTGATCCAGAGGGTATTTTGAGGTGGAAAAGCATTCCCTGCTCCCTTCTTTTATCCTTATATAATTATTACAGGCATTGAAAACGATGGTTAAATCTTATAATTTGAGTCTCCAAAAAGAAGATATTTTATTTTATTGAGCTTTTGCAGAGTACTTAGCTTATGTTTTCTTAATATGTTTTCACTGCTCTCTCATGTGTTGGTATTTATCCTTGAGATTAGATTGGCATTGACAACTTTAAAATATAGTCAATGTAATATCTGCTTCTGATTGATTTTCTTTAATCTTCCAGTTCACTCATGTCTGCGATTACCTGCTTCATGGGATTGCAATATGGTCGCATAATTGTACTTTTCCAGGTTTCGGTTATGATTCCGTTATGACGCCTTAGCTGGAAAATTTAAATTTGCCCTTGGGATATGTCTACTTTTTATGATTCAACTGCTGTATTGTTCATTCAGGATAACAAGCAGAGGGTACTTCTTTGGTCTGTGTTTTCCTTCGCTCTATTGTTAGTAGGATACATTCTGGAGATTTTAGGTACACTTCTAATCATAAATTTATTAAGATAAAAAGGGTTCTATGCTGACAGTTGAATTGTTTTCTCAGGAATTCCTTTATCAAAAGCACTGTACACGTTAAGCTACATGTTCATAACTGCAGGGGCATCGGGCTTAGTCTTGACTGCTATCTATTACATTGTAAGTTCATCCTTGTCCCCTAAGTAGAAATAATTTATATCCCAGGAAAGCAGAGAGATTATAGGCAAATGAACAAAAGGTGGTAGGCTGGTACTTCATGCAGTTAATCTCCTACTACCAATGGAAAAAAAATGTACACGTGTTTTGAGGGCCATTGTTTGGGATCACCCATACAGCCCTCGATAGCCTTATCTGGTGCACTTCCTGAGCCCATTTGTTAACCCAGTTGAATCACTGCCAAAAAAAATGGTGACATTCTGTTCTTAATAGGTGACTATAATCGCTGCCAACTATTTAAAAACCTGCAATCAAAACATATTTTCTTGCAGGTTGACATAGAACATCACAGAAAGCCTACAATTTTACTGCAATGGATGGGAATGAATGCTCTTGTTGTATATGCATTGGCAGCTTGTGACATTTTCCCAGCAGCTATCCAGGGTTTCTATTGGCATTCTCCTGAAAATAATTTGGTAATGTTTGTTTCCCAATGATTCTTTGAATATCTCTTCTTTTATTGTAAGTTATATTATTATATAAGCTAGAACTTGTTTTTTCTTTGAAGATTAAACTTTTACTAATAGGAGTCAACAGATTTCTGTAAATTCCTCTTTGGAATTAGAATTAAACTGCTAATGACCTGTCAGGTGGCATTGGCCAAATTCTAACTAAACTGTTTGCTTTCTTTCTTTGTGGACGATGTGTATTGATTATACTTCTTTGCCTTCTGTGTTAACCTGGAGAATTTGGAATCATAAATTGCTTCACACTTTCTTAGTACGAAAAAGAAGTGACAGTGCCGAATGTATAGTGCAACCCATATACATAACTCTTCACATATTTTGTCCACTGCAATTGAAATGATTCAAAGTATTTTTCACCATTTACTCAAGCAAAATGTTAACTAAAAGCTGTTTAACTTCATTTTATTAGTCCAACGAATATAGCATGGTTTGTTTTCATATGGCAATAATTATGAAAACTACTTTTTTCTAGCATTCCTTAATTTGTCACAATTGCATTTTTTGTGGAGGGATGTCGCAGCAAAGACCTTTTTCGTACTTAATTAGTAAATTCGGTTTTGTTGGCAATTTTATATGCAGGTTGACGCCAGTGAAGCTTTAATGCAGGCCATATTTCATTCCGAAAAGTGGGGTACAATGGCCTTTGTAATTGTTGAGATTTTATTCTGGGGTATTTTTGCTGGTTTCCTCCACAAGAAAGGTATATATATAAAATTGTAATTGATGATGCAATCACACAAAAGGCAATGAGCTGTACATATCTATGTTCCTTGTATGTATCTTCCATTAGAAACTAGCTATGCTTTTTTCAGCAAGTACATATCTTGGTTATATTTGTTGATTCTCCTGTGACCTGCCAAAGTTCTCTTTGTTAACTTTACCTTCAGAGTGTCTGAAAGGCTTTTCCACTGTCTTGAAAATCTTAGTGCGAGTAAAATTCAGCATCGGACTGAATTGATGCTTAAGTAATAATAGCTTTTGCCCGTAAGCCCTCCAATAGGATTAAGTTCCTTTTTGCTTTCCAAAACGAAGATTATTACAGCTATTTGCCATTAACAGGGGGAGTTAATATATAGCAGGGGTACCCTTCGATGCGAGGTTACAAGTTCATAAAAATATTTCCAAGTGTTATTATGCTTAGATATTTCATTTATTAATGAACCCAAAGTGAGGTTCAAGTTGTACGAAAATGACATGTAGTCGAGATAACCCTTTTTCGCATCAGGCAAAGTGTCTCACTTTGAATCTTACCATCGGCTTTATCTGAAAATGTGTTCAAGATTGAGACAGCACAATAAAGTCTGTGAAGGAAGTCATTCTGTATTCCACGAAAGATTAAGGTAAAGAATTTGAGGAAAAATTATGAGTGAAAATGAAGTATCTTCGGCAGAATGAAAATATAGGATATAAATAAAAAAAAGGTGTAAGTTCTATATTTTTTACTTCATTATAAATCGGTACAAAAATAAATAAGAAGAGGATGTGTGTCTGACATTTTTTGGCATTTCCTTCTTCTGTTAAAAATCACTATAAATTGTTTATTTACTAGTGGTTTGTGTAATTGGTGCTTTATAATTAAAAGAAAAGGCTTAAATACTTTTTTGTCTTCATTTTTGTATTGTTTGTTGCAGATGTTTTTCATTTTGACAGAATGTTTAAAATGATCATCATTTTTACTGAATGTTTAAAATAGTTCTTATTTTTGCAATTCGCAATTCGTGTTTTATTTGGTCATTTTCTGTAACACCGTTTAAATCACTAACGAAGCATTGTAATATGGCACGGTTTGTATGTACAGTACACATAACACACCCTAATACAAATACAAACTGTGTCATCTGTACAATGTTTCGTCAATGATTAAACGGCGTTATAGAAAAGGACTAAATAAAACTATGAATTGTAAAAATGAGGATCATTTTAAACATTCGGTAAAAATGAGGATCATTTTAAACATTCTGTCAAAATGAAGACTATCTACAACAAACACTACGAAAATGAGGACCAAGAAGGTATTTAAGCCTGAAAAAAAATGCTTTTTTTAAGCAACATAATTGATTATTATTGAAGACATGATTTCATAAATTATGCTTTTTCTTCTATTTCTTCTTTTACCCTAAACCAAACATTTATAAAAGTCACTCACTGAACGATCAAACACGTCGGGTCCGATAATCACTGTTCCTCAGGATCCAACACAACTAAGCACCACCAGTAGTTGCATGTTCCTCAAGATGGTGTATTAGCAAGAAGTGACGATCATTGCCGACGAGTTAGTAAAATGTCCTAATTAGATTGTTAATCCCAATTAATTTACATAATGGTGATTATTGGATTATTGGATCCCGATTAGACATGTAAAACGGTAAAGCTAAAAACCTATTTTGGAGAGTATAAAAAGATGTCTTAGGTAAAGTAGTTGGGATTTTTTTCACTAGCATTTATGGTCTTGATTAAAATCAAAATTGTGTCTTGCACAGATACCTTTCGAGAAGATGAAATAGGACTAAGATGGAACAAAGAGTATAGGCTAATATTCGGCTTTACAGAAACAATCACTATATTTATTTATCCTTTCGGTCTTTAGTACGAAACATATTTCAGAAGTTGATAGTAATTCATTCTATAATTTTTGTAAAATACTAAAGTTTTTAGTTTATCCCTTCTAAATGCTATAAATATGTGTTTTTTTTAATCAATAGTGAAAATGGAATCTTAAAATTTATTAATATTGAAATTAAATTTGTGAATTTTTATTAGTATATGTGAATTTTTAATAATGATTTTATATTAAGAGCAAGGGAATGAGTATTTACTTTCATTTACTCTTGTTTTTCTTATTTTTATCTACCCGATTTCCCTCTCTATTACTAGATGCATTGTAAGAGAAACATTATTGATACATTTCCTAACATGCTAAATATGGCATATCTGGTTCCTTCTTTTTCAAGACAAGATAAGTCTTAAAAGTAGTGAAGAGATCGCTAGAAGTATTCCTTCTCTCTTTTACCATCTTTAACCCTTGCCATGTCGTTCCCAAAAGTAAATAAACTAAATTATTTCAGAAAACTTTCTAACATAACTTCTCTAAATTCTAATTTTAACTTTATGTACGATTTAATTTAAATTACGAAATATTTTACTTTAAATATTTTCAGTAATATTTATCTAAACCTATTTTTATAAGTGTTTTTAAGGAAATTTGTCCAAACATATCCATATTTAAGTTTTTCTATTTTATTTTCCTATATATACATAACAGGTAGCGTGATCTATCCCCTTCCCTTCAGAGTATCCCCTTCTTCCTGTCTCACACTATTCAGAGAACAGAAAACACAAAAAAAATGTCTACTGAGAAAGACAATGCTGATACATCAGACAACACTGTTCAACCATCATCATCATCATCAAGTGTAAACAATCCTCAAAAATGGCACTTTGGAAGAGCACTTGCATATAGAGCAGTTTATGGTTTCAATGCTTCCAATCACAGAAAAACTAAATGTAATGCTGCCAAGATATCACCAAGCAGACTCAGCAAGGTCTCAGTGCCAACCGGTAATAGCACACAGGATAAGTAAATAGCTTCACAAATATGTGTTTTTCTATGTACTTATGTAACCTTCTACTTCAACCATTGATTATGATTTTTAGTGTTCTCTCTGTTCCATTTTTATATGGAGATTATAGTGTAACTTTATGCATTATGATTTTGATATCTTCTTGCGCATACAAAACTACATTGATCCTTTTTTGCGTCACGACCATTGCTGAATAAATGCAGAGTTCAGTGTGGTCTTTGCAAGTCATTGGTGCTAATGTCTAAAATGTCATATTTTATGTCAAACTTGTAACAAAGAGTGTTTTATAATTGATTATGAAATCCATCAACTTATAACTTCTTGATCAGATAAACTCAATAGTTTCACAACATGGCTTAATACTTAAGGTCAATAATAATTTAAATATACTTTTCGTCTTAATTTTTGTTAAAGCATTTTTAAAAGATAAAATTGTGTGGAATTCTAAATTCCAAAACAGATCATCCTTTAAATGTGGAGATTGATCTTATCATGTCATATATACTTTGTATTTATTATATTTCTTTATCAAATTGTGTTATTTAATTAAACCGAAATCATAGAATGAAATGTATGAATCATGTCATCTTCTCAACTGTCAAGGCAAAGTGTATCATCGTGCTACTAAATGAAATTCCGTTTTTAAGTTTTGGGTCAGAAGCTAAATGAAAATGTAAAAGTGGGTCTCTACCTTTCGAAATCAAATTTGTCAGTATTTCAGTTGGGCTTTAAAAAGTTACGGACAATGTCTTCCCGCACCTCTATATTTTCTTTCCTACATCTCCAAACACAGCAACAAATGTTAAAGATATTCCTTCATATGATTTGATAAAATGCTGTTCTAAGAATTGTAAATTCAAAAATAAAAAGATTAATTTCGAATTATAAAATTCGAAAGTCGAAAAATAACTGTAGATTGTACAATTCTGATTATATTTTTAGATTATGTATTTGAAAATATATTCTAGATTAAATGACTAAGATTTTTTTTATATTCATTGATTGTACCATATGAAATTAAAATTTTATCACAATTAATTTTTTTCTTGCAGATGATTATTCTGGAATTAACTTTTTGTTCACTTACGGATGGTTGAATCCGGAAGTTTATTTCTTTGGCCAATAAAGAAGTATGCAAAATGAAGTATTTGAACAAAAACATACACCATAGTTAGACCAACTATGCATGCTCACATGTTCATAGTGTGCACATGATCCTGAATGATGTCATGTTCAAGTATGCATGTTTACCTTACCATGTTGTCATAGCTAATGCTGCATCTAAAAGAAGTATAAAAATGACGAGATATCAATCACAAAGGGTAAAAAGGTATTTAAACAAAGTTGAGGGTGGAGAAAGAAAATATGGGACTGCATAGAGCAATTGCCAATATTTGAAGCCACAATATTTATTACAATGTTAATGCATGTGCTAAAAACGATGGGGGCTTCTCCTTGCACTTCCAATAGTTTCTTCTGTATCCCAAAAACATTATTATTTCCTACTTTGCCCTCCTAGTAAAAAGTAAAGATTAACGACTAAATTTTCTCTCTCTTATACTTATTACAACAACCCACCTCTTGCATCCCCAATATTTTGAATCCCATTTGACCTAGTCCCTTGTCTCTTCTATTCGTGCAACAGTCGCAATCTCAACTCCAGATCGCAATCCATTGTGTGCTTCACATTCTTTCAACCCTCCTTTCAACCAGTTAAGTTATTCTTCACGTAATTAATCATTTATATGTTTAGTTAAACCGTTAAGTAAATCACTCGCATGCTTTGAATGTTCTATTTGTGCAATGGATCCATGTTTAAATCAGTATGAGTCATTTTGAACCTGTTCTTGTAAATTACGGAAGTGGACTTCTGTAAATCCAAAATTTTCGCTGAAACTGGCCAATATGGATGTCGACGGTTCAGGAATTTGAATTGTGGATGTTGACATCTAGTTCCCATTTTTTTTTTGGTTGGGGTGTGGATTTTATTTGAAGCCTTACAGATGTCAACATTCAGTTTACATATATGAGTTGCGAATGTCAACATTCGTTTCGTTAATTTTGAGCGTTTGAGCATTGGATTACAAATGTCGACATCCGGTTCCCTTTTGTCCACTTGCTTTTCCTATGTTTTTAAAATGTTGTATTACGGATGTTCACATCCGTTTGAGATAATTGTATTGTGGATGTGGACATCTTGTTCACCTATTTTAATTGATAGTGTTATAGATGTCGTTGTTTTGGGTGGAGCACTACGGATGTCGACATTCGTAAGAGGAATTTTGTTACGGATGTAGACATCTATTTCACTTTTGTTGATTTCAGATTCTCTCCAACATCCCTCGAATTTTTCATCTATTCCAACACTAATATAAGTCACTTTTCGCTGCTTGTACACCTCATAATTCTTTTTTCCTTAACATGTACATTGTGACTAATTGCACGTACTCAAACTTTTGTGCTTTTCTTTTTTTCCTTCTTTCTCCACACCTTTGATACCCTATTTAACTTAATTATTTGAAAACATGACCTTCACTTGTGTTACAAATAAATAATACTTAATTTATTTCTTATGGATTAAACAAGAGATAAAATTTGATTTTGAATTTTATATATATATATATATATATATATATATATATATATATATATATATATATATATATATATATATATTTT
>Ga0214544_1007605_pt1 | contig 18865 bp, 10 predicted proteins | sample CNSS3metaG_FD_160074 | JGI IMG/M metagenome (GOLD analysis project Ga0214544, IMG submission 160074) | Root nodule microbial communities from cowpea collected in UCLA plant growth center, Los Angeles, California, USA - CNSS3 | ecosystem: Host-associated > Plants > Roots > Nodule | place: USA... | reverse complement strand
ATATATATATATATATATATATATATATATATATATATATATATAAAACATACTAGGATACCGAATTAATTAGTTACAAGTCGAATAATTGAAATATTATTTATATTGAAATATTATTTATATATAATATAAATAATTAAGATAATTTATAATATTTGAGATTGAAGTATTTCAAACCATTTTTTATATACATTTTTTTTCTTATCATTGTATCTTTATTTTTTTATAATTGTAATTATTAATAAAAATTTAAATATTTCTATAACCATTTTTATTAACATAAATCTGCGAATAAAATCTGTGTTACATACTAAATGATATCCTCAATGAATACCGCATGATATGAGTTTTAATTACTCCCTTGCTAATATAAAGTATCATGGTATTCAATCCGTCTACCCATTTATTAATTATTAATGAATTTTATTTGGATACTTTTTAAATTAAATTAATAAAAATAAAATCATTACTAAAAACCTAATAATATAATGTTTAAAATTTGAATTCATATATTTGTATTTTTTATCTAGACAAATAAAACTATAAAGTTATTTTTGTAAGCAATTTAATTTTAAAATTTATATTTTGGCATAACTTATTTAAAATTTTATTTCAGAAAAATAAATTTATTTACATTAATATTTTATTGAATAATTTAATTTAAATTGTATCTTAAAATTATTTCTTTTAAGTTAATATTTAAAGTATTTGTTTCTTTGACTAATACTTTTATGTCTAAATTAGTGTTATTTAATTATTTTCTTATAGTAAAAGTTAAATTGGACCTTTTAACAAATTAAACCAGATCACAATGTGTTTCTATTAAATTCTATTTATTTACAAACAAATTATACTTATTGGAAAAGCTTTTCTTATTAAATAACTAAAAACATATATTTAATAATAACGTAGTATTACAGTTTTAATTTACATTTCACACAAAAAGAGATGGTATCTTTATTATAATCATAAAACATTTATTATTTTGGTTATTAATCGAGTAAATATAGTAACTATGATTAAATTTTGACTCACGTTAAATACTTATTATATATATTTTGAAATCTGCTAAACATGTGTATCAAAAGAATACGTAAAAATATATATCACCAATCACGGTAAAGAATAAGAATAAAACTAAAGAAGGAAGAGAATAAAACACACATAATTGTTACGGATTTGACTAGATTGTTAAAAACTTCAATTTATGTTTATGCATAAACTTAATAAGAAAAATGTTTGTCTTCCTCTTATAAAGAAAATACAAAAAGAATAATAACTCAATCATTACTTTTTCAATATTTTGAATATTCTTACCCTTACAACTCACACAAAAAGTATTTTGTGAATTTTAGATTTAATTTAACATTACAAAATTTGTTTATATAGAGTAAATTTGTCTTGTTATTTAGTCGATATAAAATATCTAATACAGCTTTTTCATATCGAAGAATATACATATAAAGTGTGAGACTAAATATTAATTGGTGGTCTGACAATGACTTGATAATGAATGACGCAATAGATTCAATAAACAACAAATCTTGTGAGAATAAATGTTATATAGCTTTGGTACCATTTTAAGAATTGTATTTTACGTTTAACTCAACCTTGTAAAATCGGTTTGTACGGTAAAGTTTGTACACACTTATATCATGTAAATTCGTCTTATCTGTAGTTGATGTGAGTCTTATTTTTAGTCGATATGAAATCTCTAACCTGTTTTAGATAGGGTTCTTATTATGCAATATAAAAATAATTAATTTCTTCTTAATCATATTGCTTATCTTAACAAAGTATATGACATTGTGATAAGTGTTTAACATATGACATACAATATGTGAATATATCATATGTTTTACACATGGTACTACCATCAAATAAGTCTATGAGACATACTCCTTCAAAAGAGCATAGTAGTTATGACATTTTTTATCATATGTTATTGACACAAACATTCTTTACTCATAAGATATAAGGATGACTTAATAATAAAGTTTGGAGGGAATATGAGAAAAGTTGAGGGTTCACTCCCTCCGTTAACAATTTAGAGATATAAGGTTAGTTTGGTAGATTTAGAATGGAAGTTAAGAGAATGTGCGAGTTCAAGTCCCTTCTGTAACATATACAAACATCATTATATAATATTCCCTTCACTAACATATAAAAACATCATTATATAATATTGATTTAATTAGTAAAGAGAATCAAAATAGTAATTGAATTAACACTATTTAAAATAGTAGTATGAAGAAATTCAAAAATAAAAAAAAAAAAAAAAAAAAAAAAAAAAAAAAAAATTAAAAAAAAAAAAAAAAAAAAAAAAAAAAAACTTCTAAAGGTATTGTTCTTTTTCTTCAAACCAAAGTTCCATCACATGCATTTCTTCACAGTTCAAACAAATAAGTCAATCTAAACAATAACTAAAGCAATCTAGACATTAACAACAGCAAACTATTGCATGCACACCGTCTAAGCTAAAATTATTATCTAATATTTATACACAAGTTATAATATTTATAAACTACTGTTAAATTCATATAATTTTACTACTTATTTATTAAAATATTGAGTTTTATAATGAAAGTATGGTTTAAATTTATATAGCTGTATAATTTTAATTTTTTAATGGTTTATTAATTCAATATCTTAACTGGTTAAGATATAAAAATATTTGTTTTTGGGTGTGGGCTAATTACAAATTTAAAACTCAATAATCATTTGACGGTTAAAAAATGTGGACTTATGAACTGAAAAATCGGCTATTGCTATCTACACTCCCTGATTTCTCTTCTAAACGCAGTTTCTTTTTTAATTCTTTTATTTAAAACAACATATTCATCCTTGTTTTTGTCTTTATTAATTTATATTTTAAAAATACTTTCTAAAATTATAAAAATTAAAATATGCTCTGGAAAGTAGTAAAATCGGTTGAAGGAGTATTTTCCGAATCACTCTTACCACTTCTTTGTTATGGAAAATACTTTTCAGAATATTAATAAAATAAAAATGTGGTGTAGAAAATAATTATGAAATGTAAGTAGAGTATTTTGAAAAATTAGTTTCTATATTTTGAAATGTACTTTCAGAAACATTTTTTAACATGAAGTACATTTTGGTTTGTTGGATTGTATAAAGAGCATCATAAAAATATTTTCTAATTAGATCATGAGAGCGTATGAGTGCAAAGGAAGTAAGAGTGATTTGAAGAAGAAAAATACGAGAAAAATAAAGGTAAAATACGTAAGTAAAATAAACAAAAAAGAGTGTGTACATGGTAAAGAAAGATGAGTTAACATAAAATGGGAAGGTAAATGGAAATTGCTTCCTGGACCTATCAATTCCTTCCTCACCCCATAAATTTCTTCATGCACATCAATTTTCGTAAATGACCACTTTACCCTTCTAAAACTGACTTCCATGTTATTAATTCGGGAACAGGCTTTACGGAACAGAATTTCTGGAATAATATTTCTTGAGCATATTCAAAAGATCTCAATTACATCCGTATGTTGAACCAAAACAGTTTTCATTGCATCAATCGTATCTAAACATGTCAATTATTACTAATGCTGAGAGAATGAAATGATATGGATTCATCATGAGATGTGTAGCATGAAAATTATGTGAAAGTAACTTGTACACGTCTATTTTTAACTAGTCATTACTTTATCTCAACGAGATAAATTTAATAACCTTAATATACAAAGTGTGATATTTGACATATATATAAAATCAAATATGTTCAAAAGACAATGTATGCATACATAAAATCAAACATAGAACATAAAACACATAAAAGTGACTAACTTCCACTAAACCAAAGATTTCTCAAACTGTAAAACACCCATATGAGCAACATGCTTATGAAAAACTTTGGGTGGAAATCCAATAGTAAGAGGTCTACTATCATGGAGTTTGTCCCATGTGTTTTATGGAAATTTGTCCACTTTGTATACTTTCTTTAACAACTAGGAACTTGATGTCAATGTGCTTTGACTTGCCAAAGCTCCTATTGTTGTTTGAATAAAATACAACTGATTTGTTGTCATAGTATAACTTAAGTGGTCTTTCAATTCCTTTCACAATGTGCACCCTGTGACAAAATTCCTCAACCATATTCCTTGATTTGATGTCTCATAGCACGCTACAAATTATGCAACCATAGTGGATGAAGTCGTAATACTTTGCTTGGCACTGCGCCAAGAAACTGTACCACCTGCTAACATGAAAATGTAACCTGAAGTGGATCTTAAGCTATCTTGGCATCCTACAAAATCTGAGTCAGAATAGCCAATGATCTCCAATTGATCTGACATCTTTATGTGAGCATGTATTCTTTTGTTATCTGTAAATACCTCATTACTCTTTTTACTGCTTTCTAATGATCGATCTTGAATTGCTTAAATATCTGCCTAATACCCCAACTGTGTATGCAATATCTGGACGTTACTTGGGCATACATCAAACTCCCTAACTGATCCATAATGAATCTTTTGCATTGATTGAGACTAAACTTGTCTCCCTTAGCAACTAGAGTGTCACATGATTTACAATCCTATATGTCAAACCTTTTAAGCACCTTTTCGATAGAACTCCTCTATGATAATCCTAGAATACCTCAAGATCGATCTCAGTGTATCTGAATTCCTAATACAAAGGAGGCGTCCCAAGATCTTTTATTTTAAAATTTCTAGATAGAAATCTCTTAGTTTCTTGCAGCATGTATATATTGTTGGTGGCAAGAAGTATGTCATCATCATACAAGACCAAAAAAATGTACTTGCTCCCACTAAATTTGTGATACACACAATTATAAACAACATTCATCTCGAAACCAAATGCGAGAATCACTTGATAAAATTTGTGGTACCAATGACGAAATGCCTGTTTTAGCCCATAAAAGGATTTTGTCAATTTGCAAACCATATTTTTTTGGATCTCCTAACATAAAGTTTTATGGTTGCATCATATAAATCGTCTCGTCAATGTTGCCATTAAGAAACATCGTCATGACATCTATTTGATGAAACTCCAAATCAAAATGTGCAGCAAGAGCCATGATTGTTCTAAAAGAGCCTTTCGATAAAACTAAAGACAAAGTCTCTTTCAGGTCTTGAGTATAGCCCTTTACCAAAAGACGTACCTTATACCTCTCTACGTTACCTTTGGAATCCCTCTTGTTCTTAAATATCCATTTACAACTAATGGGTTTCACACCTTCTGGTAATATGACAAGTTCTCAAACCTTATTGTTTTGCATGGACTTATACTCCTCATTTATTTCATCAATCCATTTTTTTTGAATTAGGATCTTACATAGCTTGACGGAAGTTGACTGGATCATCTTCTATCATACCATTATTTTCCTCACTTTCTTACAGAAATACCACATAATCATCTGGAATAACACTTCTCCTTTCTCTCATGGATATCCATAAAGATTCTTACTCATGAAACATAGGTTCGACATCCACAAAGATTTTTTCTCAATAAGGATCTTGAGTTTGTTCTTGTAGTGGTTCTGAACTTGCTTCATCAAAAGCAATTGTATCAATCAGATATGGAATTGTCACCTATTCTTCCTTTAAGACAATGTCTCTAATCTTATTCTTCTTCACAAATTCAATATCCTTAAAGAATGTGGCAGTTTTATAACCCTTGTATCCTTTAGAATAACTGATAAAGTAGCTACTCACTTTTTGAGTTCAATTTCTTTTCATTTAGCTTATAAGGTCTTGATTCATTAACCCCTTTATATAACATTTGTCGATTACTTCTTTAATTTCAATATTTCTAATTTAACTCCTCATCAAATTAAAATATTGTTTATGATCTCTATACAGTTAATCTTATATGACATATATGCCCTTAGTCATAGATTTAAATTAATTATATATAATCCAAATTGCTAATAGTTTGATGGGGTGGAGGAAACAATTAGCAAGGTAAATAACACAAGTGTTGGTAGGGGGAGCTACTTCACCTATGAATGAAGAATGGTTTTGATGATGTCTACTGGATTAGAATAGAACATAGATTGGGTCTAGCTAGGTTATGCATTAGGCTAATAGTTTTTCTTTATCTGATGTAAATTAGACCTGCTTTATGCTGCATTGGACCATTACACTCTTGCTTGTGCAAACATGAATGACTAGCTGTTTAACTAATGGATTAGTTGTGAGTATTACACTAAGGCATTGAAAATACACTCACGATAATCGATTAGGTAAATTGCTAATCCATTAATGACAGCAAAGAAAGCTGTATAAAAGCTGGTTTTAAAATCTGTTTTAAGTCTGGAGAAAATTGATAGATTACAACAGTTTTCTTCTAAGAGAGAGCCTTCTGAGAGTCACAGAGATATTGAGCATTATGGAAGATCATTCAAGTGCAGATCCAAGAAGATTGATAGTTGATTCTACCATGATGGGTCTTGCTTGAATCAAGGAGCATATTTTCAAATCTGCACAACATAGGTGTATTCGTTTCTTAATTCTGCTTATTGTATTCCTGATTATATTTGCTTCATTGTGTGAAGTGTAGGCCTAGGTGCAATTGTGTGGATGCATTGCTCCTAGGGGGAGTTCTTGATTGGTAGATCAAGTTCTTGGGTTTTAGGTTCTTGAATTATATAGGTGTGCTTGTAATTCTTGGATCCTATCTGTTTAGTGGAATCCTCCTAAGTGTGTTACTTAGGAGAAGACTGGATGTAGATTCACCTTGAATTGAACCAGTATAAATTGTGTGTCTTGCTTCTTTCTTTTCTCTCATAATCTTTCTTGATTGATTTAAACAGTCCATTAACCCAGAACTGTAAAATTGATTAATTGAGCTTTAAAACCTAAAGATTTATTGAAGATTCATCTTAAACCAGATAAAAGCCTATTAATCAATTCAGACTCCTTTGTGATTAAGATAATTAGACAAATCTGCTTTTAACAACAAGTAGGTTGAATTATCAAACATTTATTTTCGGGGATGTGCTAATTGCAAATTGGAAAAGTATGGATGCATTGTTTGGATGAAAAAATTGGGCTTGTGAACTGAAAGTCATGCTTGCCAGGGTGTAATTGAACTAGGCTTTTTTTTCTTCTTTCATGCAATCCTATTATTACTAATTGTACTTCTATACTAACAGAAAAAAGATTAAAAGATCTTTTCTCAGTGCATTACGCCACTACTTTTATTATTACTGGCGCTGTGGCATCATTGTTGCACTTTTGTTCTCAACTGCACCGTTTGGCAGGAAGAACCAAAATATGAAAAGATAGAGCTGTTTGGGAGAAAGTGTTATTTTGAAAACTTATTCTGAAAACACATTCCAGAAAGTATCATTTATGTTTCAGATTTTTTTTTTCTGAAATATGTTTCACATGTTCTGGAGAGTGTATTCTAGAAAACGTGTTCCAGAAATCCTATTCTAGAAAACGTGTTCCGAAAGTTGTGGACAATATCATTTTAAAAATAATTTGGGTGCAATTACAAACTATAGGGGTACAGAAAATAAGCTGTCGAATTAACCATTTCATGTTGGGCCTAGGCTACTTATTTTCTAATTTTCTTTTGCATATGAAATGGGGAATGGTCCTCCTTTGCAATTTAGTCTTTTTTTTTTTATTCAATGTTACTATATTATGTTTGTTAATAATGTAGGAAAATCTATATCTTAGGTGATTCGACAATTCAAGTTAGAACACCATATGTTTATATTTTCTCTTTATTATAAGAAAATTTTGAAATACATTTAAAAATAAAATGTAAGCATTCTTAAAATAAGATTGATATAAGATTTTTTTAAAATTTGTTATGAAGTAAAATACTAATTACAGAAAATTAAAACATGATTAAAAATTTAAAGTTTTCAATAAAGTGAAAAAACAAAGCAAAAGAGGTTGAATTGTATTTTTCTTAGAAGTACTTAGAAAACTTAACACTTTTTGTATTTCTTTTAGAATATGTTTTTCCTTTAAGGTAAAAAGAGAGAAAGATATAGGAGATTTTAATGATTCACCCCAATCATGAAACTACCTTCATTTCTTGAAAATCTCCATATTTCACTAAAAACAAAATTTACAACTAGTATTTTTTTTTTGTCCACTTTTAGTAAAAGAAAAAAACTCAATTATTCTGTTTACTTATTTTTCTAAACAATTACTACTCCAAGTTTTTTTTTTCAATAAAGTATTTGGCTTTAATCACTTATAATAAAATAATTAAAAGGAGTTATAATCCAAAACGTCTAAAATAGATAAATATAAGGATAAACTTATATTTTTCATAACTAAAAACATTCAAAGATACAATAGTATAGAGTTTTCCAAAGCTTGAGTATCATGAAGACATTTTTTTTTTCAAATAGACATATAGATAAATAGTTAAATAGTTCTACTTTATTTTTTCATATTTGAAATTGCTTATATACATAAGTACCGAAAAAAGATAGTCATTATACTCACTTGCTATTGTTTAATGCTTAATGAGGTAATAAAAGACCTTAATATTAAACATTAAATTATATTTAATTTATTTAATTAATAGGTTTTACGCCATGGATTATTTTTATGTGAATATTTTTCTCCGTTAATGTCAAAAAAACAATATAAAAAATTCCAAGAATAATATTAAATAACACGTGTGTGTATATATATATATATATATATATATATATATATATATATATATATATATAAAATCATAAAACATTTATTTGTATTTAGATCATATATCATCTAATATAGATATAATTTTGTCTAATAAAGATCATAAATAATACTTCATTTGATACCTTAAAACATGATAGTGTATGTTATTCACGAGAATAAGATTTTTAATTATTTATTCCAACAATAACTAATTATCAAAATATTAATTTATTAATAATGATATAAATAATTCACGTAAGGGTAAATTAAATTTCATCCCTTAATATATTTTTATTTAAATTATATTTCCATCCCTTTGTATTTAAACAAGTCTTTAAATGATTTTTCTTCTACTATTCTCAACATCATTGGAAGTTAGCTTTAAATTTTATTGTTGAAACTCAGAAGATAACATAAAGAATTTGTAAAGTTTCAAATTCCGTACTATAAAGTTTAAAGCTTCATTCTTTTTTTTTTCTCTAAAGTCTTAAAACTAATGATAAAGTGGTCAACATTGTTTAATCACTCCCAAAAAAAAAAAATGTTCAACATTACTAACTAATGATAGTGAAAATAATAGGAAAACATATTTATAAAGAAACTCGTTCATGACTTTAAAAGTAATGAAAAGTATAAATTTTAAAAGAAAATGGAAAATCCACATAATTTAAACGTTTTTAAAAGAGATAAATAATAAGTGATGGCTTTGAAGTATTACAGAATATGCAATGGGGGTAATGATCTCTAAAAAATGGTATTGATAAAAAAATGTACTGTGATCAAAATAAAGACTAAAAGATGGGTACGTTTTAAAAATAAAAATTATGGTTTAAATATGTTTTTGTTAACTTTCAATTGTTCACAGATAATAAATAATAATTTGACTCCAAAATTGAATAATAGTATTTTACTCCACAATTGACAAGGACATTTTGTTGCTAGATACTAGAAAGGTACTTCCTTTAACTATTTGTGCTTAAAATCAATGCCCCTTACTTTCTTATTTATCATCATTAATTTCTTCTATTAGCCAATTAATGACCGACAAACTAATCCAACAAATCTAATGAGATATTAGTTTCTAATTCGACTAATTTCAAACAATGATGGCTTACATATATAAAAGTAAATAATCACTAAATACTTCTAATATTATGCACTAGAGTTTACTTTATATATATTGTATTTAGTTAACACTTTGTTTTACTTAATAAATATAAAAGAATTAAAAATACAGATTATGATTTTAGTATTCTAAATGAAGAAATAATTTAAAACAAAAAAAAAACCATATAAAACTACTTTTAGAAGTTCTTGCCTCTCATTTTCAAGCTACCAATCTTATCCCCTTTGATTTTCTGACTCCCATAGAGATTCCTCCTTGGGTCACATGGAGAAACATAAAAATAAAAAATAAAAAATTATGTTTCGTTTTGGAAATTTTTCTTAACAAGAATTGCTTTTGGGTAAAAAAATTGATTTCATGCATTTGAACATTTTAAGCTTAAAACTATGTTAAAAAAAAATTTCTATCACATATGTCATTTTCAAGATACTCCCTAGTTCTCAATACTTTTTCCTCTCAATTTCATACTTATCCTTTTTAATTTATTATAAAATTATTGTTTTGTTGAATTCAAACAAAATTAATTATTTTAAAATCATTTTCAGCTCACTTATCCAATCAGAAAGTTTTTTTATTATAATTTACCATAGGAATGATGTATGATCAATTATTAAAAATACTTTAATTTTCATAAATATACACTATATAAGCTTATAGAGAGAATGATACTCCTTAGAGAGATTTAGATTGATGTTCTTATATAAACAAAAATGAAAGAAATGATTTTTTTTCATAAGTCAAAATATGTTATATATAGACTAAAAGTTTTTAGATGTGTTTTCTAATGCATGATTACTTTTATATTTATCAAAAAATGTTATTTTTTTTTTCTGAATATTCCTACCCATAAGAATGAAGTGTTAAGTTTGAAGGTGTTTATGAGAAAAGTAATAATAATGGAAAGAGGAAACTTTGAGTTGTGATTGAATTGGGTGCAATGGCATGATGGGATAAAGGCCCTAAAGGCCCCCACATTGGATCTTCTACATGAACCACTATCTCTTAGAGTGACCCTTACCCACCACCACCATTTTTGAATTTGAGCTTTTCTCATTCCATAATCCAACCCTTTTGCTTTAATAATATTATTCTATCTCACATCACCCCATAACAATCATCTCCATGGAATCAAACTATGACAACCTCCATTCCATCTTCTTCAACTTCCATCTTTTAATATAGAAATCACCAAAACACAAAAAGAAATAACTTCAATTAAAAAATTAAATTAAATATTTTTTTGAAAAAAAAAATCATATTATATATCACTATTTACTATGATGTATCAATGATACTATAAATATTTAATTAGTTAATATTATTATTATTATTATTTAGTTTTTGTTGTCTTATTCTTTTCCATTCTTTCTCACCCTCTCTCCTAAATTTTCACATTTGATTTTCTTGTTGTCCATCTTCATCCATCTTCCCCATCAAATAGGGGTTCATATGCACCAAATATCAAAGGTTTCACCATTTTTTTAAGGTTAAAATACCTTTTTGGTCTCAATTTTCGTCAAATTTTTTCAAATAAGTCCTAATTTTGGTTTTGTGTTCAAATAGGTCCTAATTTTCGTCAATTTTGTTCAATTGGGTCCTTTTTTGCTAACACTGTTTAAATCATTAACGACCATGAACAGTGACTGCCACGTGTCACTTCGTGTTTTTTTTGAATATCTTTTTAGAATTTTTTTGATTTTTTTTTTAAAATGTACACATGTCAACACAGTAGCGTGCCACGTGTCACTTCGTGTTTTTTTTGAATTTTTTTTTATTTTTTTAGGATTTTTTTTAGAATTTTTTTAAAGTTTTTATAAATGTCCACGTGTCAACCCAGTAGCGTGTCACGTGCCAAAGTCAATGTTCTATATTCAATTTGGTCCTTATATTTGTTATTTTTGTTCAATTTAGTCCCAATTTTTGTTTAAAATTGACCAATTTTGTCCTTATCAAAGATGTGACCAAATTTAATTTTTTTATCAAAGTTATAATGATGTGAATTTTAATATATTATATAAAAATATTTAATAAAAAATGTGAATTTTAATATAAAAATTAAATTTGATTTTCATTTGGAGAGGGACCAAATTGGTTAATGTTAACAAAAATTGAGACCTAATTGAACAAAAATAACAAATATTAGGACCAAATTGAATATAGAACATTGATTTTGACATGTGACACACTACTGGGTTGATACGTGGACATTTATAAAAAATTCAAAAAAATCACGAAGTGACACGTGGCACGCTACTGTGTTGACATGTGTACATTTAAAAAAAATTAAAAATAAAAATAAAAAAAATTCAAAAAAACTACAAAGTGACACGTGACAGTCACTGTTTATGGTCATTAATGATTTAAACGGTGTTAGCAAAAAAGGACCCAATTGAAAAAAATTGACGAAAGTTGAGACCTATTTGAACACAAAACCAAAATTATGACTTATTTAAAAAAACTTAACGAAAATTGGGACCAAAAAGGTATTTTAACTTTTTTTAAATATAAGAGAATTTAAAAGAGATGGATGATTAATTTTAGAAGGAATTTTATAGTTTCTATGAAACATTAATTTAGTTATTTTTTGCTTTTTCTTATTAAATGTTATGAATGTTTTTTATTAAAAATAATGAGAATATAATTTTAAAAGCTATTAATAATTAAGACAAATTTGATGTATTGTTTTAAAAATGCGACAAACATTACTTGGTTAATTATTTCTATTGATCTATATCATTAATTAAAAATGATCTATATAATAATAATAATAATTAATTTATGTCATAATTTTAAAATGCCTTATATCAAGGATCGCCTAGAGTAATCAATAGTTGTGTTAAGACCAATTACACGTGTCATATAATAATAATACATGTTCACTATCTTCTGGTCTAGAAATTAAAGCTAAGGTTAAATCACAAATAGTTTGTCCTTAATATATTAAAATGTCTATTCAAGTCGTAGTAAACTTACTTAATATTAAAACCATGATTCATATGCAATCAGTAAGCTTAAGATCAAGACTATTAGAAAAAGAACTTAAACTACTCTCTCTTTTAATTTCGATTGAAATTTTGTGTTAGTACTACTAAAAAATTATTAAACTACAATTAATTTAAAGATAAAAAATAATTAATTCTTATATTAATTAAGTTAGACACTATTTTATACACTAAAAATTATTTACATTTAAAATACATAGTTTTTATTATTTAATAAAAAATTATAATTGATTTGTGAATCATAATTTAAATTGATCTCTAATATTAGTTACTAAAATTTTAATTATATATTATTATTATATTTTAAATTAGCTTCTAATTAATAATAAAGGCTAATAATAGTAAGTAGGTAAATCCTTGATAACAATCAATTTAGACTTTCATTCACAAATTAATTATACATTCTTATTAATAATAGAAACTATTTTAGATACCAATATGTATCGTCCCACCCTACATGTCGATCGCGAGACATGGTAGACCTTGGGGAAGGGAAGCCAGTTAAGCAAAGAGATGATCTCGCGGACGAGGCAGACAGCTTGTCGAATAGACCGACGAGCAGGTCTCCTAGAGGATCCACTCGTCAAAGGTAAAACAGGCAGCTCAGAGGTTGTCCGTTATGTCCGTAGGTGTCCAGATAAGTCAACAGGGTGCTCGACCATAGGATGCACACATCAGGTCGGACAAATGGCGAGCCACTTATGCAACAGAGAACAAGACAGACAGATGCCAAACGATAAACAACTGTGTGCAAATGACTTGCGGGTGGGCCTTAAGAACATCAACAGGCCCATACTCCAACTTAGATATATATTTCCGAAAATCCAGACAATTATCCCAAAATACACGCTATTTGCGAGATATTAGGATAGTGGACTGTTGTAACCATCAAACCCCTCTTTTCTAGGAGAACAAACCCAGAGCAGTTGGGAGGTAGCCTTGTAAATATGAAGGGAACTCTCAATGTAGGGGGTCAAATTTTGGAGACAGAAAAAGGAGACTTTTCTTTATTTTTGTCCTGGTGAAGTAGAGCTTTGAATTTGTGACCAAAACACAATAGTTTTTAGTTTATAATTAATCAATATAATGACTAATTATTTTTTTCTCTAAATTAATTATTCTTTAATGATTTTATTACTTTGTAGTAAATTTAATACACACATACAAATTAAAACCAATGATAATTTGTAAACACATCCATCTCAATTTATTGAATTCTTTTACAATAAAAAAAATATAAAATTATCAAATATATAACTTCAGATAATTGTTCAAAAGGAATTATTTCAGCCATGGTTTTTTCGTGAAATGAAACTAATAATTGATTCCTCTCTCAACACCCACGTGAAAAAAATGTTACAATTAGTTAACGTGTATTCTACTTGATCGTGCTTAAGTTAAAAGACCTAAATAGAAGAAAAGAAAGAGAAACAAGAAATTAGGTTTTGTTTGTCGGACGAAGAGAAAGAAAATTGAGTTTGTTGAGTGGTGTTTGTTTGAAGCCAACACCTTTGAAATTAAGTTTTGTGAATTGTGTGATTATGCATGAAAGAACTGTGTTGTAGTAAGTGGGTGACTGAAATAATATTATTTTTAATTTTTTAAAATTATAATTTATAAGTTTTTGGAAGCATATGGATCCAAAAACTTTGCATGGATCAGCATTAACCATTTAGACAAAGATTAAGTGGATCATTTTTATTAAGCCTCTATCAATTAAAATAACTATTTCCACTTTTTTTTTTCACTTACCTAGTCTCTATTAATTAAAACAACTTTATTTTTCATTTTTTAATATTTTCCGACTGCCTTATTTCCATCATTCAATTTAAACAAATATAAAGAAAAAAAAAAGATTACAAGTTTTAAATATGCAAAACCGAAGACCAATTTGATTGAATAATCTATTATCAAAACAATGCTCTTTAAAAAAGATTCTAGGAATAGGGATTGATTTTAGGGATAAGAGTCGAACTTTATTACAAAAAAGTTTGCAAAGTCACTTTATTTTCTTTGTAGCAAAGTGTTGAGATTAACGTGTAATATACCGTTTAATAGAGATTAAATAGTTTATTATTCAATGTATGCATGCGAATGATACAACAATCCTTAGGTAACGGTGGAATAAACGGACTGGATTTGACGGGACGGCATATGGCTGTCTATTTTAGTTCGATCCCGGTTAATTTGAGGATCAAAATATAGGTGAGCTCGTTGACTTTTATATTTTAATTTAAAATTAAAAAAAATATTTATAAAATAACATTTTATATTACATTATTTAATAAATAAATAAATAATAATATTGTAATTTAAATTATTAATAGTAATTTAATATATAATTATAATAATTATTTTAATTTATCTAATTAAATTATTAACAATATTTTTAATATTCATATGTATATAAGTAAATTTTAAAAATTAAAAAATTGAAAAAAATTAAAAAAAATTAAAAGATTACAAGTATCTCAGTTTGACCCGTTAGTCCGTCGTGTAGGGCATGCGACGACCAAATTTCTTTTATATGTTACTATTATTTTTTTTATATTATACTTATAAATTTTAACACATAATTTTACAAACATACTTAAAATATTCATATATACATATATTTATATATTTTAGAGTATTGTATGTCTTTAATATTTATGTCATTTGGTACATATTATATTTTATACACTAGAAAAAGGAATATTATTTATTTACAGTTTTCTCCTTGTATATGAGTCTTTAAACACATGAAGAAAAAATGTTATGAATAAAATTTACTTAGACTATTGGGGGTAAATAAAAAGTAAATCCAATTTGTTCTTCAAAGATAACTAGTGCATTTGGAGCTTTTAGGAAGGTGATGGTAGAATTTCCTGTTTCTTGAAATGTTATAGAATTATTTATTGCATTTGTTTGTTAGGCATTTCCTGGAAAGACCATCACAATGTCAATGAAGAAAGGGCCATGCATGTTAGGACTAGAGATGGCTAATAAACTCGTCCTAGTTAGTATTGCCCGAACCCGTCTCCATTTTCATAAGGAATTCCTGTATTGATTGGGTATGGGTAAGGGTATGGGTATGGAGAATTGTGACGTCTCGAAAATTATATCCTCAAATTCGTAAGACGTCACATTCATAAAAAAAAATCAGAGAGTACATAGTTTGAAATATGGAGGTATATAGTACCCCAAACATATCCATAACAAGTAAAAAGAGGCTCCACATGGCCAAAACAAAGCACAAAGTCTCATCCCGAACGAGAGAAACTTAAACTACTAAAATTCCATCAGTTGTGGGCTCCATAGTGAGTCCGATACCCGTCCATAATCATCACGCTGCAACATCCTTATTATCGCTACCACTGCCAGGGGTTCTCACATCTGCTCACATCAATAAGATTGATGATCATCACAATGGAGGAAACCACACACACAATCGTACAAACAAGCGAAGGGTAAGCTAGTGAAAAATGTCCTTATATCATAACACTCAACATCAAGTTCATAGTCAAGCATAAATAACATACATCCACACAAGAGGTACCAAACCATATAAGACACCAAGACTTGACTATTCGGATACATATCACGAGGCACCACCACGAGATCTATGGAATTATGTCCTAGCAGTGAGGCACCACCACGAGGCCTTCGTGAAATTACGTCCGTTCATGAGGCACCACCACGAGGCCTCCGTGGAATTACGTCCTGGCCTTGAGGAACCAACACGATACCCTCGTGGAATTACGTCCTTATGTTGAGGCACCACCATGAACTTTCGCTAGGAGGGTCCATGGAATTATGTCCATTAGATGAGGCACCACCATGAGCTCCCACTAAGAGAGTCATGGGATTACGTCCTCCCCATACCTTGTCCATGTTTCACCAACCAATCATAGAATTTCCATGCATATCAATCTCATGCCAATATTGATGTAAACAACCAAACATCCAAGCATATATCATACCAAGCTCATGCCATACGCATCGACTTCCAGCCCTAACATATCATATGAAGTATATATGGCATCATAACTTGAGCTATTTAAAACACCCATCAACCAATCATGTGAAACATACGCATATGCACTCAACTCTGCCAATCTCACTCAAGCTAAAGAGCTCTCACTCAAGCGAGAGAAACCCCTCGCTCAAGCTACCTGCTCTCGCCTGAGCGAGACTGCAAACAAAGGGTATGTCGAGGTCTTGCTCAAGCTAGCCCAACTCGCTCAAACGAGACCACTCTCGCTCAGGCGAGTGGCCTTCGCTTAGGTGAGCCCTCGAATCAGAGAGAAAGGTGGGTCGCAACTTCTCGCTCAGGCGAGAGCTCCTCACTTAAGCGAGAGCTTTTCATTTTGAGCGACCAACAGCTCGCCTGAGCGAGTTTAGCAGGACCTCCCCTGCTCTCATGCGTGCCAAGCCTGAAAATCATCCAAGACAACACAAGCAATGTTTTTTCATACGACAAACAACATGAATCAAGCATCCATAACGTAGAACAGGCCAAGCATGCGAAAATGACTTAAAATAGTGAAACCCTAGCTTCCTTTACCTGTAAAGAGCTAGCGGAAAACCTCGACACCTAAGCTACGAGTACCACAGTTTGAGAACAGAGCCGAGGAGCTGAAAAAGAATGGTGGAAACATATCCCAAATGAGTTACTATGGTGAATCCTAGGCTAGAATCACGAAATTCCAACTAAAGGGGAAGAGTACGAACTGAAAATACTTACGTGGATGAGGGAAAGAGTTAAACTCCCTTGGAATCGAATGGGTCTCAAAACCCTAACAGAGCACTGTCGAAAGAATTAGGAGAGCAAGGTGGCGATGCTTCTGTAGAGTGGCGGAAAAATGAGAGTGTTAGCTGGGATTAGGGTATTTGGTTCCTTATGGGCCAGCCCCCAGGCCCAACCAATATGGGGCAGCCCCTTTAGAATTAGGGTAGAGTAAAAAAAAAAAAAAGTGGGCCTTACAGGAATCCCCAACTTTTTCAATTGGGTATGGGGATGTACATATTCCTGCCATAATATATATTATTTTTTATTTTTTTAATTATTTGGTTTGTCATGAAACTCATTAACATTTCAAAATATATTTTTCATCTTATCATAACCTTTATGTAATTTATGTAATTATGTTAAAAAGATGTATGTCAATTAAAATTTTTTATTTCTCACATTTGAATATTTCTATTATTTTTAACATTTTTATTTATTGTATATTTTTCTTTCACATGAGAATGTTTAATACTCTGAATTTAAGTATTTAATAGCACAAACCTTTCGTTTACCAGGTAATATAAAAAAAATCATTTACTTATTATTCTTATTATTAGTTTTTGTTTCATTTGTTATTTCTCAACGACTGAGTATATATGTTGATATTTGAAAAGTTTTCTTATATCTCTAAGATATTTTTCAACTTATCATACCATTAATTATACATTTGTTTTCCTTTGTACGATTTCTTTCAATAGTCTCTCAAATTGTTTGTAAACATTTGTTAATTTTTTAATATTTTTATTTCTTGTTTATTTTCATTATGTAGAATACTATTTCGATATATTTTATCTAATTATTTTTTATTTTATAACTCATTATCAATCATAATGTAATTTTTTTCACTATAATTGTATAAATAACTTTTATTTACTACAATATCAAAAATTAATGTAATTGTCATGAATATTTTTTTTATCACCATCCAACATATTTGAAGTTCAAAAGATACAAGATCTATGTTAAAATTTTATTGTTATGATTATTATTTGTTCTTTGTATTATTTTGATCAAGTAATGTATTATAATTTTTATTAGTGTATAAAAAAGAGATTCATTAGAATTTAAAAGATTGAAGTAAACAAACATTTAAAATATATTTTAATTTGAATATTTGTTTTCCTTTTATATTTTAAAAAAATATTTTTAAATTTTATCAACTAGGTTTCATTAATGTTTGCAAATTTAATAAAGGTGTTGGTTCTCATGAAATTTTATTTGGTATTATAATCTAAAATGTAAACAATTATAATTTATTTTAAACTTTTATTATGATTATTATTTGTTCTTTGTATCATTTTGATCAAATGATGTATTATAA
>Ga0214544_1007602_pt1 | contig 18868 bp, 20 predicted proteins | sample CNSS3metaG_FD_160074 | JGI IMG/M metagenome (GOLD analysis project Ga0214544, IMG submission 160074) | Root nodule microbial communities from cowpea collected in UCLA plant growth center, Los Angeles, California, USA - CNSS3 | ecosystem: Host-associated > Plants > Roots > Nodule | place: USA... | reverse complement strand
GTGACGAGCCTTGTTGCCGACCGCCGTCAGGAGCTGTTGCGCATTGAAGAATTTCAGGGAAAGATGGAGGCGGCCATCACGGCAAGATCGGATCCGGATTTCCTCGTCATTGCCCGTACCGAAGCTTTGATCGCCAGCCTCGGCGAAGCGGAGGCCTTGCATCGGGCACACGCTTATGCGGAGGCTGGCGCGGACATGATTCTGATCCATTCGAAAAGGAAGACTCCTTGCGAAATCGAAAGCTTTTCGCGCGCCTGGACCGGGTCGGTTCCGCTCGTGATCGTACCAAACGCCTACCCTGACCTCGACGCCAAGCGGGTCAAAACGCTGGGCAATGTTTGCATGATGATCTATGGCAATTACGGCATCCGTGCTGCCGCAACCGCCATGCAGGAGACTTTCCGCCGGATCATTGCAGACGGCGGCGTCCAGAACGTCTACAAGGATATTGTGCCGGTGGATGAGATTTTCAGGATTCAGAATATGCAGGAGGCTAAGGCGGCCGAAGCCCGCTTCGTTCGCTGAACGCTGGATACCTAAAGTCGGGCGACGGCACTCAGCAGCGAGTCCTGCCCGGGCGCAATCCTGACGCTGTTGGGAGGTCGAAAGCAATCGAAGTTCGCGAGCCAGACGCACGAACCGGACCGAGAAGGCGGATTTTGTGCGCGAGATATCGTTTATACGCGGTAATCCGGCTATACACATCGAATAATGTGATGGAGCATTCATTAACTGGCAATGGGCCGCCGTGACAATCAGCGGACGACCCAGAAGCTACCGGAGCAGAAGATGGCGGCCGAACACGATGACGTGCCTCTCAATGCTATCCGGGCGTTTGTGACCATTGCGCGCGAGGGAAGCGTAACCCGTGCAGCGAGTTCATTGGGAACGACACAGAGCTCGGTCAGTCGTTATTTGGCTGTGTTGCAAGACTACTTTGGTACGGATCTTGTACAACGGCGGGGCCGGCGGAGCGAATTGACAGAATTCGGAAGGCTCTTCGCCAACGCCGTTGCCGAACCGCTGGACACAGTGTGTTTCACCGCGAAGAGGATGCGGCGTAAAAGCCGAACGGACGCTAATCGAATCGTGGTCCGCACGTCTCTTTCCACCTTCGCATACTCCTTTCTGATTCCAAATCTCCAGGCGTTCTCTGCTGAGATGGGCGGCATAGTCGTCGACGTGATCAGTTCATTGTCTCCGCCGAGATCCTCCGACAATTTCGACATCTTGCTTACTCGCGATCTTTGTGTCGTTGAACCGGCTGACGATTGGGCAATCCACAATGAGACGCTCGTATGCGTAGGCTCGCCAAATCATGTCATGGGAAAAACGCTCGCAACTGCCCGTTCGATGCCAATTCTGAACATCACATCGCGGCCGGACATACTGCCCACATGGCTCAGGGCCATGAACCTGACCGCAAAGGACATCAAGTCGGGGGCGCGATACGATCATAATTACCTTGCTTTGCCGGCCGTCATAACCGGGAGATGCCTGCTGGTAGCGCCTGAAATCATTGTCAGCGATCTCGTGCGCACGGGGGCGCTCCATGTGATACCGGGATCGCGTACTCCAAGCGGCATGCAGTATCGGGCCTATGCGGTGGACCGAAGTGACAATCCCGAAGTCGCTCGTGCCTTTTGTCGATGGGTCGCTCGGCTCTGTAAGAAGGCCGTAATTCCGGAAGCCTGACCGCGTATCGGTGATAGCAAAAGTTCGATCGATGCTTCGATAATGCAAGCGCGTCCAATTGCACATGCAGACCGTTCCTGATCGACGGCGAGGCTCGTTTGTTTGGCGAGTACCGCGGCCAACCCGCCATCCAGAAGGCTAACCGCGCCCCGCCAGAACCCTTTCCGCCTTCAAACCGGCCAACTACAATCGTCTTGAGAGATATCCGGGACCGGTACCATCAATCAAAAGCTCAGGATCCCTCGCCCCTGTATTTGCGGTTACGGCGGAGCAATGCGCGATAACCGCCTCACATGAGAGGCAGTCCCGTCTGACTAGGCGAATGGTCCGGCTGCGGAGATGGTCTGTTTTTTAAGCCGCGATCGGGAGTACGATGCTTACCGAATAGACCTTGCGCGATCTCGCGATAGCTATTTCCTTCCAGCGACACATCGACTGCACGCAAGGCGAGGCTGAGCCGATGACGGGTCAAGATTGGCAACGCCGGAGCAGATGATCCAAGGGGCCTCCGTTCGAGCGCCGGCGAAAGTCGCTGAGCGGCCGCAAACGAACCTCGAAATTGCGATCGAGCGGCAGGTCGACAGCAACCGATGAGGCGCCCCATGGAAGTTCGCGTAAGCCACAGGGACGGTTCGCTCCTCCCAGGCGCCACAATGGCATGCCATTCATCCAGCGCAACGAAGCTCGCTGCCCGCTAGCTCGCTGAAATCCAGATCGTACCGTTTGGACGCCGTGGAGCGGACAGAGGCGCGCACGGACGGCACGGTCGACATCACTTCAGGGGCTCAGAAAATGGCTTGTTGTTCGAACGTCTTTTGCGGATCAGCTGCAAAAAGACAGCCCAATGCTGTCGGAAGTGGTCCGCCATCGCGCCGGATCATTCGCTGGCGGCCAGGGCCATATAGTGGTACCCGCAATTGCGGCGCAGCCACTCCCAAGCTATGCCCGAAGCTTCTGCTTTCTTGGCATCAGGATAGGGTTCCTTTGATTTCCAGTCTGCACCCGGCCTCGTACTACTCTCCCGGTATGTTTTTAATGCATGCAAGGAATTGCAGCCCGAGAAATGCGACTATTTCCGGCTGTGCAGATGCAAATATTTTCCCTTTATGCAGTTCCGCGATGGGACGATCTAGTTTTGCGATCGGACATCAACAGAAGTGACGCCCTTTTCGAACGCATTCATTCCTCACTCTTCGGCCAACCGCGCTGCAGGAGATGCCGAAAGCCCTGACGCGCCGCCCACTTGGCGCGAGCCAGATGACTTTCAAAAGTACGGCGGGCGCGATCCGGATCAAGGGTGGGATCAATACCAAGCACAATGCGCGCAACTTCACGCCAATCAGCATTATCGGCCTCGGCATCCAGGAGACGCATATAGGTGACGGCATGTTGCTCGTCATACGGCGTGAGCTGGGGCGCGTTAGGCGCGGAATCTGCGATCTTGGGATCGGGCGGCACTGCCTGGAAGTCCTACCAGCTTGAGAAGCATCGATTGAAGTGAGGTAGCCGTATTCAGCGTCTCTTCGTAGAGAACCGATTGTCGCGGTCTCCAGGAACATTTCCTGCTAAAGCCAATTCGTGAGCCTGTTCCCGTCGTTCCCTTCGATTTCACTCGCTCAGACCGCCGCCAGAATACATTTGATCGCCGTCCGTTACGCTCAGAGCGCGATCAGCAGAACTGCAGTCCTGCGTGCGGCGCCGACGGCCAGAATCAAGAGGTCGACATCCCATGTTTCTCTGCATAACTCGTCAGCATTGGCTACGCCCGTCTGACATAACGGCGTCTGGGTCCAGTGCCAGCTCTTTCACTTAGCTTACGCGCGGACTCTGCTCATCTGTATTCGAGGCGAACCTACCGCAATAGGCAGGTTATAGCCAGTGGTTTGATGGCCGTCAGAATGGCTGCTTTAGCGCATGAAAGCTCGTGCGCTTGTCGCCTGGAATGTGCGCCGGATCCGCGTAGATCGCGGTATTTCGCAAGAGGGATTGGCGTACGATGCACGGGTTGACCGCTCCTATTTGGGCGGTATCGAGCAGCAATCGGAGAACCCGACAATCGACATTCTCGAACGCATCGCAAAAACGCTTGATGTTCATTTGTCTGAATTCTTTCTTCAACCACCCAAAGGTGCGGCGCCGCCAAAGACCTTGCGTAAAGGTCGCAAGCCGGTGCGTTCACGCCGAAAAACCAAATAGTAGTCCTCAACGACCGGGTTTATGCTTGCTGCCAAGCGGCAAACATCAATGTCGCAATTGCCGCAAACGGCGGCAGGGCACATTTCCCCGTTTCCAGCGAAGGTGAAGCGATCTTTCTTACTAGGATTGGTAGCGGGAGTCGCTTCGTGCTTGATGTAGACTTAGCCATCGAGATCGATGACCGGTTCGCGGCTAAGGTGCTGTAATTGGTGACCGCGATCAGCAACCATCGCGCAAGATGACTACAATCCAGAGGGCTCTCTAAAAAGGGAATGAATCCCGCCATTTGTTATCGCGGAGCTGCAGATGCCAAATCCGATAGGTACTCCATTCATCGCACCAGCACACAAGATATCAAGACGGTGCGTCGCGGAACCGGTGCGGTCGCGCCTGGAGGCGCCAAGCGAGCTTGGCTGACAATTCCGATGGCAAGGACGCCGTTTACGCTCGGCTGCGCTGCGGCGGCGAACGTTCGGCGTAGTGCTCGTTGCGCACTTCATGAGCCCAAGGAAAGTGCAGCAGCTCTAATCAGAAGCGGCAGCATAGCGCCGTGCTGCTTGAAGCTAGCGGACAACTCATAGGCGGGCACACTGAGCGAGCCGTTCCGGCTGTCTCTCCCAGCCGAAAACGGGGATGGTCTCGGGCACCAAAACACGTAGGCAATTGGTCCGCTCCTGCTCTGCAGCGAACCAATTTCATGAAAGGGTGCGGTGATTCCCAACGACGAAGCCGCAAACTCATGGGCATGTGGTCATGAAGCTTGTCGAATTTCCTTCCGGACGCCGCAAGAGTTCGACCGTCTTTGTTGGCAAGAATCGTTTTGGCAACTGGGTCGTCCGCGAACAGAATGGTAATTTTGGTGGCCTGTTCGCGAGCCGCGCGCAAGCGCTCAAATACGCACTGTGTGAGAATGGCCAACATCCAGAAGCTATCCTGGAGGTATCTCGCGAGATCGAACTTCTCTTTACCACAGTCAGCACGAAGCATGGTCCTAATAAATCGACGCAATGACGAACATTGAGCGAAAACAGACCGCCATGCTCTTATGTAAGCAGGCAAAGTGGCTGTTGGACTATCACGAGCAGCGAAAACGTGGACGTCGGTCTTGCGCCAAGAGGACGGGAACCAAATCGGATCTTCCGCCGACGCTATCGCCACGCAGATTTACCCATGCCATATCCTCGGACGGAATTCTGAATATCTTTCTAAGGCCGCCAGGACCTCCGGCCCTTAACGGACAGCTGTCGATATCGGCCCATTGATTGCATCTCGGCAATCATGACGCCGAAAAGCACTTCTGACACAGTGCGTTCATTTGCGTACCTTTATTGGCCAAAAATGTCTTGATGGCTATCGAGAAAGCCGGCGAACACCTCCACGATGAACTCAGCGTCCGCGCGGGCCATCGATGTCGAGATCGATGCGGCAGCACCATACGGCAGGATGATGCCGTTCTCCGCAAAGAAGCGTACGAGCTCCTTCATTCGATCTGCGCCGGCAGGCGTGAGATAGGCATCGCGGTAGTCATTCGGGGTTTGCGCCTTCGGATGGATACGAAACAGTGAGGCGGCTCCGGTCACACACAGCGGCGCGTCCCTGGCTGAGATAGCTCGATGAATCCCGTTCCGGACAATATCTCCAAGGATCTCAAGATGTGCAAAAGCCGCTTGATCCAGATGCCGCATTGCGGCCAGCCCCGCTGTCATGGATAGTGGATTGGCGGAGAACGTACCGCCTTGCGGAAGCAGCGGCCGACCCGCTGAGGCATCGAATACCTTCATTACGTCCTCGCGACCGCCGATTGCTCCAATCGGCAAACCGCCACCGATGATCTTGCCCATCGTGATGAGGTCCGGAACAAGGCCGTAACGTGCGGAAGCACCCTCGAAACTCTGCCTAAGATTGAGGACCTCATCAGCAATCACCAGAATGCCGTTCTTCCGGGCAGATTCTTGCACCGCGGCCATGAATTCAGGCTTTGGCGCAACGAGGCCACCGCGGCTCGGCATCGGATCCAGAATGATGGCGGCAAGATCGTGCGCATTCGATGATATCAAGCGGCGCACCCCCTCAACATCATTGAAACGGAATACAACTACTTCGTCGAGCACGCTCGCGGGCATCCCGCGATAGAAGGCCGTGGATTTGGGCTCGATGGCGCCCCCCCAATTGTCGGGTGTCGCTGCTTGACTGACCTCGACCCAGTCATAGGCGCCATGGTAGGCGCCCTCGAGCTTGGCAATCTTCGGACGTCCGGTGAAGGCCCGCGCAGCTTTGATCGCAAACAGCACGGCTTCAGTTCCCGTATTGACGAAGCGAACACGATCAACTTGCGGAATGCGGCCGCAAAGTAGTTCAGCGAGTTCGATCTCCCTCTCCGTCGGATTTGCGAAACAAGTGCCGCGCTGGAGCTGATGCGTTAGCGCTTCAACCACGGGCCCGAAGGCATGTCCATGGATCAACGTCGTAAAGTTGCAATTGAGGTCGAGAAAGGAGCGGCCATCAACATCGAACAGATAGCTGCCCCTCCCACGCTCGATGTAGAGCGGAGTTGGATTTCGCTCAATCGTTACTCGCGAGGTGCCGTCTGGGAACACCTTTTGCGCCCGGACAAAGTTCTCGTTGGACCGCCCAGCGCTCAGAAATCCAGGCGAAATATTCGAACTTGCAATCTCCCGGTTCACAATATCCTCCTCGATTCTTTGCCAATGTTGCTGAGTACGCCAACCAACAACCGTCGCCGCGCCACAACCTACAGCCTTGCTGTTCGGCTTCCGGGAGTGTCGGAGGGTCTCTGGAGTGACATCGAGCCAAATCGAGCCAATTTGAGCAGCCGGCGACCTGAAAATCGCCGGACTATCTCCCTTGCTCCGCATTAAGCTCTACGGGATTGCGGGGAGTGTCATCACTTGAATGTGCGGCAGACCCTATAGGTGCCCTCAGGTTAAGCTTTGTACGGCGATTGACCGTACACAGCCATAATACATCGAGATACTACCTACTTTGGTGAGAATAGTGACTTCGACGATCGAGAGCACTCACGCAACGGCTGAATTTTCCGTTACCACTCCAGGCTCACGTCGCCTGCTGCGCGGCGCGGGACCGTATTCGTCGCTTCCCGGCCTGCTCGGCAGTCGGAAGCAGGCTTGAATCCGCTCCTTCCGCCCTACGCAAGCAAAGAAAGTCGCCTCATGGGATCGCAATAAGTCTGACTCTGAAGTAAACCCGCCAGGTATGACTGATGCGTTGTGCGTCCAGACGCTTGGTGTAGCAGCGCCACGCGCAGCTCAGCGCAACGCTCGAACTGTTGGAGAAGTGTGCACCGCGGTTTGATGCCGTCAAGCGGTCCCGACGATATCGGCGTAAGAATGGCGGATGATCCGCGTTGAATGCAAAGCACGCACGCCGAACTCGTAAGGCGCGGCTGCTTTGCCCTTGCCGATGCACTCCACCTCCGGGGCGTGGAAGGAATAAAGCTTGAAGCCGCGCTGGCGCTGCTGCTGCGAGCGGATCTGCGAGGTCCGGCTGAGCGGGAGGGCGAACGTGTTCTCAAGCACAGCCTGACCTTCGATCTTGCGGCGGATATCGCGGATGATCCGGCCCAGTCGGCTGCGCAGGATGCGCAACTGCCGCTGATGCCGCTTGAATTGCTTGGCATGGCCGTAGCGTCCCGCCATCATTGTCGCGGTTTTGGCAATGCGCAGATAGGACTGCCGCAGCTTGACCCCGTGCTTCCTCGCCAGACGGTTGAGCCCGTTGATCGCCGCGAAGAGCTTGGCATCGGTCGGGAAGGTGATCGCCTTCGGCTGCACGGTGGTATCGACTGTGACCCGCTTGATGTCCTGACTGCGTAACGCGCCGGCCTCGTGTGCCACCCGCAAGCTCTCGGCCAGCAACAGCTCCAGCTTGTCGCCGAGCCGCTTGCGCCAGTGGCTCAGGTCCGAGCGCTCGTGCGGGAATGCGTGCTGGAAGAACTCTTCGCCGGTGAAGTACTGGAAATATGGGTCGTGGACCCAGCGCTCGCACACCCCCTCATCGGACAGCCCGTAAATGTGCTTGAGCAGCAACAGCCCGATCATGAAGCGGCTCGCGATCCCGGGCCGACCATTCTCGCTATAGAGCGGCGCGATCTCGCCGTCGATCCAGTCCCAATCGACCTTGCCGGCGAGCTGAACCAGCTCGTGCTTCATATTGATGATTTGGTCCAGCCTGGCCCGGAACAGATCGCCCGATCCCGTCGTCCTGTGCTTCTTCGGTCGCATCGCCACCTCCGATGCGATCACGGAATCATGGTTGGCGATTCGACGGAATCCTGAAAATGAAATTGCAAGGTTCCGACGCCCGAAGCATCAAACCCCTGCAAACAAAACAGTCCACAACGACAAATGCGATTCTAGCTCAATCGCTTAGCCACTCTTCACGGACGACTACATTTTCCTGCCATCTGAACTCCGGAATGTGCCAGCGACGGGAGCCTGCAGACGCGGCAAGCGCAGCGCTTCTTCGGGGCGATCGACGGAAGGGCCGGCGCTGCGATCCAGCGCAAAGCTTTTGTCCAACGCTGGCCTCTTCGTGGAACCGATGGCGGAAGGCAAGCCGCGCGAAGGCCTTCTCCACGCCGGCGAGTTCGCTGTTCGGAGCCCCCGCGGCTCAGACGAAGGCATGAAAGACGAAGCACTAGAGGATCCGCCGCCGATTGGCGCATCAACTCCAGTGGCATCCTTGTTCTTCATGTTGACGCACGACTAAATCCTGTGGCGCGGTGAGGCAATCGAGAATTCCGTGAGCCTGAGCCGGGCCGTCATATCGTGGGGTTAGCGATCAAATGCGATGTGCATTGTCTTACGCGGCAAACTCGCCGCCTGAGACTTGATATTCCGCGCAGCCGAGAAGATTAAGCGCCCGCTCCACGTGTTCCGCTTTTGTCGCCACAAAAGCGAAGCGACAGCCATCGACCAAGAACCGGCGCACGATCTCCAATCCAATCCCGCGCGCTCCTCTGGTAACAAGCGCAACTCGCCGATCGCCTTGGTGACTGAGTTTTTCTGGCTTCAGCATAATCAGATTGTCGCAAACGGCGTAAGGAGCGAGCATCGCCCCGTCAAGAACATTGGCCCAAGCGGTCCGGAAGCTTCTTCGGCGTCGAACAATGGATAAGACTTGACGTCGGTATAAGCTGATAGCAACCGTACCGGGCAGTTAAAGGAATTCATCGGCTGAACCATCACATCACCGCAGAGGGTATGGCTTGCCGGTTGCTTCTGCCACAGCATCCAAGATGCAGTCGCACAACCGCTCAATATCGTTTTCTTCATGATCCGCCGTAATGCACACCCGAATCCCTGCCTTTCCTTGCGCGACCGTCGGGAAGAAAGTCACCGAAGTGTAGAACCCGGCATCGAGAAGCTTTTTGGCGATTGCAATCGCCTTGGTTTCCGATCCTATTGCAATCATTCTGATGGGAAATGAATTTCCTTGCTGGGCGGTTGCAACATGACGATCAAAGAGCTTGATACGCTGCGTTAACCGCCTTTGCCGATCGCCGAGTTCTGCCGAGCCGTGAATCTTACATGAGCCAAGCGCCGCACCAAGCGCCGCCAGATTGGGCGGCACCGAAAACGCATAAGGAATGGAGTACCGTCGAAACAGAGCTTCTTGTTCAGCCGTTCCGAGCATCACCATACCGCCCGATGCGCCGAATCCTTTAGCCAGCGAGGCTACTATGATCGTGCGGTCACCCAGCACTTGCGGAAATTGAGATCGAGCGAATCCTTCACCTTGGCGTCCGAAGATCGATATTCCATGAGCATCATCGATATAGAGAAAGAGCCCGTAGCGCTCCTGCATTTGGCGCAATTCTTTGATGGGCGCGTTCCCCCCCATGGAGTAAATACCATCGCATACATAAGCAACCACTGGATGTTCGCGGCACAAGCGCTCGAGAGCGTCGATGTCGTTGTGCTCGATCGTTTCCAGACGGGTTTCATCAGCGACCACTGGCTTGTGATAGGCCAGCGATATGTGCGCAAGGCGGTCGAATACGACAAGCGGCTTTCTTCCGCCCGTCAATTGCCCCGAAGAAAGGAGGGGCATCGCACCCAGATTGGCGAGCATGACAGTGGAAAAGGCGAGCACGGATGCGCAGAACATTTCCGACAGGGTCGCCTCAAGCTCTGCCAGGAGATCGAAATTGAGGCGCGTTCGTGCACATGACCAGTGCAATGACCGATGCGCCTCAATCGCGTCGATCGCGCCAGCTACGATCAGCGGATGATTGTCCAGGCCAAGGTAGGAACATCGCACGAAATCAATTTTTTCCGGTCGACCTTCAAGTGGACCGGAGCCTAAAGCGAAGGCGCGTCCCGTCGTGGAACGTCCATAGACGGCCATGACACCAGCTTCATGGGCTGCATCGAAATAGGGACGACTCTTATTGATCATGTAAGAGGTATTCCGAAAATGCCCGGCCGGCCGACCATTTTCAGAGAGTGGGCTCAGCTGCGGCATCTGATTCTCCTTACATTTGCCAAGCATGCAGAGCCCTCGGCTTCACTGAGTAGCATGGCAGGCGCTTTGACGACAGCTCGCGCTGGACTCTTTACGCGCGGCTCGACCGCTTCCTTAGTTGAATAAAGACATTATATCGGCGGGGTCGCTTGGGGAGCTACCAGATGGGATAGCTTAGCTTTGATAGCGTCGTTTTCATGGATACGACAGGAGACGAAGACCTGCTTCTCGCATTTATCCGACCATGCCGACCGGTCGCCCGGCGACTGCTACCCACGCGAGCTATGCGATGAATTATCGGACCAATTCTAAGCTAGGAGCCTTTCGCACCCGCTATTGCTGCGCATTGTCCCGGACCGTTCTTAGGTGAGCTGTCCGCTCGGTCACGGCACCTGCACCAGGCAGCGCTTGACGGCTTCTTGGCCGCCGCCTTCGAAACGATGCGGCCCGGAGTAACCTGCGGAGACGTCGACCGAGCGTTCCAGCGCACCTTTGGCTCTCGGGGCGTACGCAAAGACTCTCGAATCGGCTACTTTCTCAGAAACGACTGGACTGACGGCAGGCGCGAGCCTGCAGGCTGACGATGAGACTATACTCTCGCATGACCACTTGATCATTGGCATTTGAGAGAAAGACGAGGGCTATGTCTCAGCGAGTCAGTGCGTGTGGCTGAAGACGGCGCAAAATCGCTGAGCTGCATGTCTTCGCGACCTGCTGGTCCTCCAGGGACTACTTAACTTTTGGAGCCTTGAGGTCTCCGAATGAACGATGCCATTGTCGACGCGGCGGATAAGCACTTCGCATCGGATTACTTCAAAGGACGCGAAAGATTTCGTGTCTACGCTAGAGAGGCCGCGGTCGGCGAACCCGCAATCTATCCGTATCCAGCCCGTGGGCCTCGTGGAAGAGAACTCTCAACGAATGTTGCGTGGTTTTGGCGACCGACGCGCCCCCCTTCGATGATACCGGCAGAGGTCGTCGCCGGCCGGCAATCATCCTGCAGCTTGGCCCCCATGCGTAGCGAGATGAAACAGAATCCGCCCCAACAAGCTACCAGTGTTAGCAATTGTTCGAGGTGCAGACTTGTAGCAATCATAGCCTAATGCGGATCGCTTATGTCACACGTTACCTGGTCGACAGCGCCTCAAGTGTGGTCGAACGCCGCGAACGCGCATCTTTATGCGGCTGCAATCTCGCGTTTACCGGCTGTGTCGAAGCTGGATGGTACAGCGATCCGCGAGACGGTCTTGACCGTTATGCCCCGCCGACGCGGTCAAACGTGCCGCCCGCATCGCAGCGAAATCAGAAACATCAATCCGCGGGCGCTTTGCCGGACAGGAAATCGTTGCGATTAAGAGGGCTGCTGCTCAAGCATAGGATCATCTTCTTTCGCGGAGCCACGAAAGCTGAAGGCTCTGTGCTGAGAATCCTGAGTATCGTTTTCTTCGATGTCTGCATTTGTCGGTCGAAAAATCCGTAAGGAGACCTAACGATCACAAGAGAAAGGAGAGACATTTGGCGACTGAAATATTGGCGAGGGACGATAATGTCCTGAAGACAGTGAAACGCGGCAAGCCCCCCGCGGACTGCGCCGTAATAGGAACCTGGAAGCTGCAATCGTATGTGCGCGAGCGCCTCTCGGACGGTTACCGGCACAATCAGTTCGGCAACGCGCCAGAAGGCTATATTGGATACGCGGCTGACGGTCGCATGTATGCGATCTTCGCCTGTCGCGACCGCGTCAAACCGCGAGACGTGGTGCCAAGTGACGAGGAAAGCGTCGAGCTCCTCGCCACCATGGTTGCCTACGCCGGCACGTTCTCAATCAGCGGCAATGTCATCGTCCACCACATCGACACTTCGTGGAACCAAGCCTGGACGGGGACCGACCAGACTCGTTATTACGTACTTCATGGCGACACCCTCACAGTCACTACAGTGCCTTACCAGAGCTACCGGGACGGCATCATGGGGCGGTCTATCTTGGTCTGGCGGAGGGTTCGTTGACATCGAGCGACCGATGAACGATCTGTTCGACTTATGACTGGTGTGTGCTGCTCACAAAGGGGCAAGCCGAAAGCCCTCCTCCTCTTTCACCGCGCTGCTAACTGCGGCGCCCTGTCCGTCGTGGGCTAATTGCCGACTTCGGCATGGACGGCCTAACTGATCTCCACACACTTATCCCGCGCGCGGCCTAGCAAGGAGCTTCGTTTCCTCCGGAATCCGTGGGGCATGGAAATCACGGCCTCGAGCCTGTAGTGTCGGCCCGGAAGGTCATGGCATTCAGAAGGAGGAGCAATCAACGAGTGATTCACGAGCGATTCCGCCGTGCACCTGAGACATGACGACGCTGAGCGCGTGATCCAAATACACACTCTGGCTGGCATAGCGATAGCCGCCCACGAACGGGAAGTGCTGCCATTGAACCAAACGTCAATGTGCTTCTGCTATGAACTTGCCTGTCATGACACCGAAAGCGTCGCGCTCGATCTCGGCGAGCGCCGCGTCTAGTCGACGATTAAGACCTCATGATCCTGAAGCACCCCGGGTTGCTCACGGTCGGCCGGTACCATCGCTGAACCCTCCTCGACATGCGCAGTAAGCCTCCGTGGGGCCGTCTTCCCGAATTGTGCTTGAACGTGAGATGATTTGCTCATTAATTCGCAAGCAATGAGCAAACGTGACGACGGTTACGGTTCTGTCCGGTCCTGAGCGGCGACGGCGGTGGACGAGTGCCGAGAAGCTTCGGATCGTGGAGGAGACTCTGGCGCCTGGGGCCAGTGTTGTTGAGGTTGCTCGACGACATGACGCTCACCGCAATTTGGTTACGGCTTGGCGGCGGCAGGCGCGGACCGGCGTCCCCGCTTGCGGGCCAGAGCCGCTGCGGCGGCAGGATGATGATGTCCGTTTTGCGGCAGTGCCCATTGCGCCAGACCGGCAACCGTTGAGGGCACCCTTAGGAAGCTGCGGTGCGATCGAGATTGAGTTCGCGGCAGCGGCTCGGATGCGGATCACCGGTGCGGTTGACGCGGCGACGCTGACTGCAGTCGTGGCGGCGCTGACTAATGGACGACTGCGATGATCCCGTTGCCGGCCGGCGTGCGGGTATGGCTCGCGACCGGCTATACCAACATGCGGAAGGGCTTTCCGTCGCTGGCATTGCAGGTTCAGGAGATCTTGCATCGCGGCCCGCTGGGCGGCCACCCTGTTTTGCTTCCGCGGTCGCCGCGGCAACCTGGCGAAGGCGATCTGGCATGACGGCCAGGGCGCCTGCCTGTTCACAAAACGCGTGGAGCGCGGCCGCTTCATCTCCTATGGCCTTTGTCAACTGTTTTGAACACAGCTCGCCGATCGCCCGTTTTGGGACGTGGATATTTGATGCATACGATCCGCATGGGTGAGGACGCCGAGTGTTCTCGACGGTCGCTCAGACTCCTGTGCGGGGATTGGCTACGCCATGATGACGGTGCGTCGGAGGGCTGCCTCGCGCTGGCCTCGGACGTGGGCGTTTCCGCTGTCCAAAATGAATTCGAGGATTTCCTCTACCGCGCTCGGCGTCCTCGCTGATGCGGATCGTAGGATGCGTGGTCGATTACGCGCGTAGCGGGACGCACTGGCCGATGGACCAGATGAAGCTGAGCAGTTCCCGCGCAACTGCAGCGGTGGCGACGACTGAGCGTTTTCCGCGCGCGGTAAGCTTCCGATAGGTCTTGTGCAGACGTAGCTGCGCTTTCCAGGCCAGAGCAGCGATATCTTGTGAAACTGGCGGGCAACGCTCCTTCATCCATTGCCCGACCTTCGGCGTGGTACGATAGCTCTAGGCAGCTTCACACAGCACGGCCCGCGCGATCGAACTGCCCGCCTTGGTGATGCCGCGCGGCCTTACCGTACCGCCGCTGCTGTGCTCGCCTGGGGCGAGGCCGAAGTAGGCAACGAGCTGCCGCGGATGAGCGAAGCGGGAGAAGTCTCCGACCTCGGCGAGTATCGTAGCGGCGACGATCGGACCGACGCCCTTCAATGCTTGCAGAGCCTGCATCTGTTTGGCCCACGGGGAGCTCGCGAGTAGTTCGCGGATTTGCTCCTCTACTCCAGCCTTGCGGGCCTCTTCATGGTCAAGTGCGTTGAGATAGGTCTGGAATGCAAGCTGTTGCGCCGGATGGGCGAACGTCCTGTTGCAGAGCCACATCCGGTGTCGGCGACTCCAAGCCTTACCCTCGAAGCGTAAGTCGCACCGGAGCATGAACGCCTGAATGCGAATGCGATCCCGGCGGACATCCTGACCAGCCGGGTGCCGCGCCCGTACCAGGTCGCGTAGTGCCTCGTGAAGCGCGTCCGGCACCCAGACATAGGTGAGCTCACCGGCCCGATGCAGACGAGCCAAAATGATGGCGTCGCGCCGGTCATTCTTGAACCGCTCGCCCGGCTTGCGTGGCGCCAGCGAGAGCGCGCACACTCTGCAGATCATCCCCATTGGCAGCCTCGTAGACGAACTCGACGACACCATGTCGACGCGCCAGACTCCGAGCTAGTTTGCCGATTGCCGTCGGATCGTTCTTGATCGTGCCGACATGCCGAACCTCACCCGCTCGCCCAACGTCCGCTACGGCGACAGAAATTGTCTCCTTGTGTAGGTCGAACCCAAGAAAGGCACAAACGGATTGCATAGCATTTTCTCCTTCCTTGCCGGGTCCAATCCGGGCGACGCCCGAGATGCGATCACGGGCAGGAAAAGGCCATGTCATCTGGCCGAGCCCCGCCGAGGGTGTGGTGACGATCTCGTCGGCGCAGCTCGGTTATCTCTTGTCCGGGATCGACTGGCGACACCCACAAGAGACGTGGGGGCATCGGTTAGATGTGGCTTGCGGATCGTGATGGATGTGATTCCATCACCATCGTGACCACATCTGAATCGCTCCCACCGATCTTGCCGCCGCGCATGCGATGATCCTCGCGGAGCGCGCCTGGAAGCGGAGGCGGTTGCGGCGAGCGGCGAAGCTGCCAATGCGAAGGCGGCCGAGGCACCGATCAGTTTACCTCAAGCTCGAGATCGAGAAGCTGCGTCGCCGGATTTAGGCGGCCGCTCGGAGCGCAAGGCACGGCTCTTGGAGCAGATGGAGCTTGAGCTTGAAGAGCTGGACGCAACCGCAACCGAAGACGAGTTGGCGGCCGAGAGGGTGGCAACCAAGGCGCAGACGGTACAATCCTTCCAGCGCAAGCGTCCGTCGCGCAAACCATTCCCCGACCATTTGCCGCGCGAGAGTGTCGTAGTCTCCCCGTGCGTGGAGGGCGCAACATAAAGATCCACGCGTTCGCAAGGGCATCTAATTGCTCCACATGCCGTTTCGCCAGGGTGTCACCGCAGAGCGCTGCCTCAGCCATCTGCTCTCAGTTTTCCTTCGGTCCGAGTTCGCACCCTTTGGTATGGGCCTCCATGACCTCGGTCAGACACGACAGGGCATCTGGAATGTGGCGACTGCGGAGAAGGCTCTAGGTTGAAACAGTCTAACTCGGCCGTGGCCGATTGAAATGAGAGGCACCGACCGAGCGATCGCCTCAATTTGGCAACACTGTTACGCTTAGCCGACCGCCGACGGTCTAGACAGCCCAATTGAGCAGCTCAGCCCCATACCGATTCCTGACGTCATCAGCTATAGAAACGTGCAACTGGTCACAGCCGCGGGGACACAGCCTACCGCGATGGCCTCCACGTACTTGCTATTGTCCCGGTTCGACCAATCGCAAACCATCCAGCGGAAGAGCGGCAGCAGCTTAAGGATGAACTGAGCTTCGAGGAATTGGCCCTTTGGACCTCTTCACTGCCGCCGAGTCTACTATGCGATGTTAGAGTCTCCCAATTCTTTTTCCTCGCTGCCGTCCTCTGCCGATACTGATGCGCGGGACTCACCAGAGTAGGTAGTGCCTCGATCCTTGTTCGTGATGTACAACTCGTCTTTAGATTATAATGCAGCTCATCACCATAGGACAGAGTGCAACGATGGCAAACCGACCGTATTGGCAGATTCGACGCCCCGCGATGGCTGCGCGCCCGCTCTACGGCCATCCCGCGCATGCGGGAGTGGCAGGCCGAGGGAAATCCGCGCCCCCGTGGTGCTCGCTTTGTGCTGTCAGTGAGCTGTCAACCGAAAAGTAGCGTCCGCTCGTTGGTCTGTCTTTTGGCCCCTGAGCCCGGTGGTTTCGATGACAACCCTAGCAATGATCCAACTTAAAGAGCGCATCTCAAAAGCTTTGTGCAAGGTCGATGCGCTGGAATCGGCATATGAGACCATCACTATTGGACAGCTTGTCTCAATGCGGGCGAGAACACACGGTTCAACGATCGCGATCGACGTCTTCGAGCGCGGTGAGCGCGCGACCTACTCCGAGATTGATCGATCGTCCAATAGATGCGCGCATGCGCTGCGCGCATGCGGCGTACGCAAGGGCGATCGCATTGCGGTGTTGCTGCCCAATCGTATCGAATTCCCGATCTTGTGGTTCGCGATCGCCAAGCTCGGCGCGGTGATGGTCCCGATCAACATGCGCTACACGCCGAGAGAGATTGAATGCGTTCTCAGCGATACACAGGCCAAGTTCGCCGTTGTCGACGAGTCTGTGAGATCAGTGTTTTCGGCGATGGAGCCTTGGCCGCAAGTCCTCACTAAGGAGAGATTGATTTTCGTTGGACAGCCTTCCAGCGGGACAGCCACTACCCTGGATCAATTGCTCAAGTCCGTCGACGAGACCTTAGTAGAGGAGGATATCCGCCCCGACGACTTATTGAACATCCAATATACCTCTGGAACAACGGGCTTTCCGAAGGGCTGCATGTTAACCCACGACTACTGGGCGGTGCGTTCGTACCAGGGGGCCTGCGGTGACGGGCGGCCATACCAGAGGTATCTGTCCGCGCAGCCTTTCTTCTATGCCGACCCGCAGGAACATCTTCTTAAGTCGTATCGGCAGGGCGGCACGTTCTATCTGGCTCCGTCGATGAGCTCGACGCGATTCATCGGTTGGATCAAGCAGCATCGTATCGAGTGGTGCTTTTTTCCTGAGCCGATAGCGCGCCAGGCCGAGGTCGCCGACGAAGATGGGTCGTCGACATGCCTGCAGAATGCCCTGACATGGGGCTGCAGCCCTGATACAGCACGCAAACTCCGGAAGCGGTTTCGAATGCGCACTCAGAATGCTTATGGGATGACGGAAATCGGGTTTGGCACACAAATGCCGCTCGATCTTGCTGACGTGACCGACTCCGATTCGGTTGGCATTCGTGCTCCGTTTCGGCAAGTGCGACTGATGAATGAAAATGGCACACCCACCCGGGTCGGAGAAGTCGGCGAGCTGTGGGTGACTGGTCGAGGCATCCTCAAGGGCTATTGGAATCGGCCGGAAGCGAATGCGGCCTTGTTCCAAGGCGAATGGTTCAAGACGGGAGATCTGCTACGCCGCGACGAGATGGGCTTTCATTGGTTCGTGGGACGCACGAAGGAGATAATCCGGCGCTCAGGCGAGAGCATCGCTGCCCGCGAGGTGGAGGCCGTCATCCGAGAGATTCCTGAGATTGCGGATGTAGTCGCCATTCCCGTTCGCGATATCAAGCGCGGCGAGGAAGTAAAGATCTACGTGGAGCTAAGAGAAGGTCTCACACCTGCCGATCTGTCCGTCGATCACATTCTCGAACATGCTCGTGCCAATCTTGCAGTGTTCAAGGTGCCGCGGTACATCGCCTTTGTTCCTATGCTTCGTAGAACCAGCTCCAGCAATTCTTTGATCAAGCGTGAGCTAATGGCGGACAGCGATCCGCTTGCTGGGGCCTACGACACCGAGAAAAAGCGTTGGGGCTGAAGTCCATTTTTGGTCTCGGTTCCCGCACACTCGCAGTTGCCGATTCGGAAGCGCATGTGACACCAAGGCCCAAAGTATGGCCGCGGCATCCCGCCTCAATTCGACATTAATAGAACGTGTGCTCAGACGACTGATGCCGCCAATTTCCTATCGCTCCGCAACGGATCTGACCTTGCCCCCATATGTGGAACGGCCCGCGAGGCAAGAGCTTTTTCAGTCGATTTCACACATTGGGACGGTGCGGTCATATGTCCGGCCTTTGCGCGCGGCACAATATGGGCCGCTGGCCTCGATGAGATCCGCGGAACGAGGAGCCAAATCAAGTTTACGCGCTTGAGCGCATTGAGGGCAGTAGCTTCACTCGTTTCGGGATTTCGTCCCAAGGGTTCATCGCCTGTTGTTGCACCTTGCCCTCTGCCGGCCTGCGCCGGTCAGATCATTTTGGTGGTCACTGCGTCACCGCGGTAACCGCCAATGGGTCGGGACGCCGATAACTTCCGCCCTTGTTCAGGAGCGCCCAGATGATCCGCGCTGTCTTATTGGCCTGCGCGACGGCGGCAACCTTGAAGGGCCGTCTGGCGAGAAGGGCCTTCAGCCCCGGCCGCGCCCGAAGGTCTTTTCG
>Ga0214544_1007601_pt1 | contig 18870 bp, 13 predicted proteins | sample CNSS3metaG_FD_160074 | JGI IMG/M metagenome (GOLD analysis project Ga0214544, IMG submission 160074) | Root nodule microbial communities from cowpea collected in UCLA plant growth center, Los Angeles, California, USA - CNSS3 | ecosystem: Host-associated > Plants > Roots > Nodule | place: USA... | reverse complement strand
ATTGATAAAGAGAAGCTAATATCCTAATGCATATCCTAACTGGACCAAGCTATGTTTTATCCCAGATCAGTAGACATCATCAAAATTGTTCTTCATTTATGGATGAAAGGCTCCCCCTTTCAACAATATATAGACTATGCAATTAAAATAAGAGTAGAATACAAAAGATTATGAAAAAGAGTTATATTCACTAGTGCAAAATTACCTTTTAACAACAATATATTACATCAGTTTAGTTAAAAATGATGTAATAAAAATGCGGTGGCAATTTTATAATTAAAGAATCGCATATTACATCGGTTGTAATTAAAACTAATGTAATATTGAATTAAAAATATAAAAAACACTCTCACGCAAACGCAATCACTATTTCTTTCTTCTTCAAATATTTTCTCTCCCATCAAAGCCCTAAATCTTCTCCCGCAACGAAACATCCTTCCTCATCATATTCCTCTTCAACTTCACTCTGATAGTGGTTTGCTTGGTGCTAGTGGTGCTTCGCTCTACTACGCTCATCGTTTAAGTTGCTGGATCTATTTTGCTTGACCCCGCTTCTGCTAGATTTGTTCCGCTCATTGTCGTCGTTGCTAGATCTACTATTTTCATTGTCGTTGCTGGTGGATCTGCTTCGCTCGTCGTTGTTATTGTTGGATCTACTATGCTCGTCACCATCGCGACTAGATCTGCTCTGCTCATCTTTGTTGTCGTCATTGGAACTGCTTCGTTCGTCATCATTGTCGCTGGTTCTGCTCCGAGCGTCGTTGCAGCTCCGCTCGCCACCGCTACTCCGCTTGCCGCTGCTGCTCCACTCACCGCCACTGCTCTGTTCGATGCAGCTGCTGTTCCGTTCGACGTCGAGGCTTCTTAGTTCAACATCATTGATTCTTGGTTCATTGTTAGTTTGACATAGGTATTTTTTCATGTTAAAAGACTGAGTGAAAGTTGTTGTGTCTCTGTTCATCATAACTGTTAATTAAAATATTAGTTAAATTTTAAACATTTGATTTGATTATCTTTTGCTAAAGAGTGTCCTTTGTAAATGTTTTCTTATGAATTCATGTCGAGAATATTTGGATGGATCTTGGCTCGAACTAGCTGGATTGTTATTCTATTTAATATGAATATATTTGTATTAAGTACCCACAGTTCCATTGTGATTTGCTAAAGTGGATGTTGCATAAGTTTTTGTTCTTTTTCAATGAAGATTGCTATAACTGGAGCACTCGAATATTTGTATTTTTTTTTAATATCATGTGTTACATCGGTTGTTCCATAACCGATGTAAAGAGTGTCAAATTTATTACATCGGTAATTATTACATCGGGTCTAAAATCGATATAATAAGCCATAAAAAATCGATGTAAAACATAATTTTTGTACTAGTGATTGAAGAGTGAATTCACAAAAAAAGTCAAGAATAAATTACACCTAGCCCCGTGAATGATGGAGTTAGCTACTCCTTCATATTTTGAATACTAGAATAATGATGAAGATGAATGCATGCAGCCTTCAAAATGCACATATACCTTCTCTCCTTTTAGGTCAAGTTTCTTTTTCCCCAAAAATATTTATTTTTCCCTCTCTCCCCTAAAGAGGGTTTTGTCTCCAAAAGGATTTTTTTTTCCTTCCCGAAGGGTTGTTCCTTTTGACATCTATGTAACACTTATATATAGATTTTTCAAATTGGAGCGAGCTTGCAACTTTGTACTTTATTTTGTATTAGAGTAGCCAACTTTATTGATATTCTTCTTAATTTATTTGATATTCCAACTTTCTGCAAAATACTAAATATGTAAACCAAATACTTATCTTTTCCAATTTTATTAAATAAAATATAAAATATCTAAAAAGATAATAATAAAATAACATTTAAAGATAAAAATAGACAAAAATAAAACATGATAATAAAAGTTAGCAATTTTCAGCTATCCAACATTCTCTTCCATCTCTTTCTCTCTTTTTCACTTCTGCCAATTTTTATATAATAGAGAAAGTTGGCTTTGGGGGCTACCTGTGCCTCCATTCCTCGCTGTTACCTTCTTCTAAAAAATGGTCACATTATTCCTCTATAAAAAGGAGTTTGAGTTAAAGAAGATTAAGAGAAAGGAAATGATTCAACAAAAATGTTGAACAAAAAAAACCCTCAAACAATAATGGAATGTTGATCGTAAAGTAGAGTAGTCCAAAACATAATAATATCAAGGTTCACACACCTAAAATTGCATCTACAACTTATACTAACTTTTACCATTTATGTTATCAACATTGAAGTTATACAAACAATCATGGTATATAAGCCATTTGAAAATATGAAAATTAAGTTGTCACAACCTAAATCGTGACGGGACGACGAACTTAAAAATAAATTAATTTGAAAAAAAGATTAGAAGTCACCACCATAGTTTATTCTAGAAAACTATGGAAAACCATAAAAATAAAATAAAGTCAGTGAAAACCAAATTTAGGGTCCGGGAGTCGGTCCCCTAAAGAAAAAATAAAATAAAATAAAATAAAAATGGGAGTGCATAAGTGAGTATGTGAGTGCAATGAGAAAAACTACACATATGAAAACGGGGTGCATAAAGAGAAAATGTGTGGTGCATAAAGTAAATGCATCCAAGTTTAGAAAAGGAAATTAAAGGAGTGGGGTGTGTGCTTAGTGAAAATGCAGGTACATAAGGTAAAATAGAACTTAATGTAAGGGGTATGAGGTTATTACATTGGGGGAGTGCATGAAGTAAATAAATAACCAGAACCCAAATTAAAAATAGGGGTGCGCGAATTAAATTATGGAGGTGCATGAAGAAAAATGAATCTGTCAACCCTAATTAAAAGCAGGGGTGCGAGAATTAAATTATGGAGATGCGTAAAGAAAAAGTTAAATCTGCCCTAATTAACAAAACACATCACTTGAGACCTAACCCTTAAACTTCATCTTCTTCCTTCCACAAAACACCATTGTTGCCCCTACTTGAGACCTACAACCAGACCACCGACAACGACGCGATCAACAATGGCGCCGACCTTCATCGTCGCGCCACCACCAACGACAATGCTTGCCATTACTCGATACCCATTTAGGCCACCGTCATCGACACTTTTCTTACACGCACAAAGGAGCCATCTTCTTTATTCATCATTATGTCACAAGCCACGCAAAATGCCAACTTAGCATATAATCACGATTGCCAACGACGTGGACAATGTCAGCCACCATCATTGTGCCACCACCAACGACAATGCTAGCCACCGTTTCTCCTTTCAAGTTCACACTAGGATTCCCAAATGTGCAAGCAGAGAGTCCCAAAACACACTAAGATTTTGTCTACTATTAAACGCCAGCACCGTAAGGTCACCCAAAACACCATTCTATCTGTCGTAGCATTCGCCTCAATTTTACTTGAATTCCTAAACCCAGTTCTTATTTACTGTTACTTTTTTTAGTTTTACGTGGTGGGTTAGTTAATCATCTTATAGTATCAAATTAAGAAAGTTGATTTTGTTCCCATAATTCATACAATTAATACATCCATAACATAAGGAACAAGGGCATCATAGCAAAGTTAAAAACTATATGTACCTTAATTACTCTTAATTCTGAATGAAAGTTGAATATCTCCTGTATGCTCCTTTGGTTTCAGCATATCACTCCGTTTATGAAAAAAACATGTGTCATTTCCATTGTTGCTATTGACACGGTAAAGTGAATCCGCTTTTCCTCTAGTGCGTGAACGAAGTAGAAAATGGCAGATCTCTTTCTCTTTTGTTTTGATAACCCAAATTTTTTGTTTTTGCTAGAAGAGATGTAACCCAAAAAGAACGAAGAAGAACTTGCAGACTTGATGATAAGCAATTTCTGTTTTTTTTCTTTTTACCACGATGTCCAATATGTGTAAATGAAGTCATGAGTAGGAGTTGAAGTAGAAGTTGAAATATGAATAAAAAACTGTTCCCTCTAATCTTGCAAACCGTTTTTATTTTCAATTTTCAATTTTTTAATTTCTGAATTTTATTTATTAATTAAAAAAATGAAAAATACTTAGTAATATTATTATTTTTTATTTTTTATTTTAAAACACAAAAAAATTATTTTAATGAACTCTGAAAAACATAAATTAAAGAAACTTTTATTAATTAATTTTTTATTTTTTTAACAATTTATTTTTATCCTTTTTTATTATTTAACACTTATTTTTGAATATATATATATATATATATATATATATTAAAAAACAATGTTATTCGTCCAAACGAAATTGGGTGTTTGACATAAGTAATGTAAAGCATATGAATTTTTTTAACAGCCACAATGCGTAACAACAGTAGCAGGAAGAAGAAAGTGGACAAGCTAACAATTGTGGTCTTGGGGTTGATAATGGTCTCTCACAAAGAAATTCTTTCCCTACAATCAAACCCTAAATCACCAAAATTTTGACTTCCACATCCAATTAACACAAGAACCCATCCAATCCTATTGTGTAGTATGCTTACGTAACCCATAACAGTCTCAATTTACCAAATTACTATCATCAGAATCTGAAATCAGGTGTATCAGTCATTCCCCTCCTTTGTCGAAATTTACCAACTCCTAAAATTATTCAATCATCAACTACCCTCTACAGTAGCACTTTTTCAATAATTTACATTCACAAGCATTCACATATAATCATAGGCATTTACACTACATACAAAAACATCACAGAACTCCAAAAAGACTATAGCACCCAAACCACTTATGTTTGTGTCGTCGAGCTGTTCATCCTTGCTGTCAGGCGGTTCTACGCAGAACTAACAATTCTGAGTTGAATCACATGAGTCGCCTCACCAACCTTCATCGCCACCAAGCAGTTTTTGGAGATCATAGATATTCTTGAAAGAAATCAATTTGTATGAACTTGAAAGTGATCTAACTTCAAGTATGAACCATATAAGAACATCTAAGACTCTAGAAAACATAAATCAATTGGCGAAAATGCAAGCAAATGGACTGAATCCGTGCATGAACATCCACAAGCTTCATTGAAATGATCATTGCTTATTGTGTGATGTTGCAACATGATTGAGCTTCCAAAATGCAATTGGAACATTTAAACTAAGAATTGATGACAAGCAAAGCAATTACACATGACTAGACAACATGAAAAGATGATAAACTGAAAATTAAACACAAAAAGAAGAAGAAGAATCACCAAAAAAATGAAAGAAAACAACAAAACGTAAAAATAGTGCTGGAAAATAATTTGGAACCTAAGAACACTTGTATACCAATGATTCAAGGAGAACTATAATTTGAACCATTAAGATCCATGTAGACTCAATGATAATTGGTGCAAAAAAAAGAAGAAAACATAAAGAAGACATGAAAAGAGAGTGGAACCACACAGAAAAGCAAAGGAAAAACGAAAATGGATTAAGAACACTTACTCAAGCCGAGACAAATGGATGAACAAGGCTTGAGTGGCTCTAGATACCACTTGATAAAGCTCCTTGCACGGTTTTTGGGAGAGGAGAAACTTCATTAGTGTAGCGAAATTTGGAGTGGAAGCAAGGTTGAAGGCATTTGAGCAATGGATGGTGTGGTGATGAAGTTCTAGGAAGGAGAAGCTATCCTAGAGGAGATCTAAGGAGATTCCTAGCTCTCATGACTCTCAATAAGGAAATGTGTGGACTGCTATCAACATCTAGGCATTTGTCATTCAAATTAAGAGTAACCTTTACACAATGCATATGAGCTCTCTTATATAGCCTAAGGAGAAGAAAGAATTCAGCTAGGCTAAGTTTATGACATGTGTTGAATTCATTCTAAATCTAGATCTAGATGTCCTTATTTTGTGGATTAAGTGCCATGTGGCAAGTCACACCTTCCACATTGCAACATGTGCTCAATGTGTTAAGTGTGGCATGCTTTCTAGACACCTATTCAGCCAAAGCTTGTTTAATAAGGCCATGAGCCTAATTAAACAATGCTTTGGTGATTTTTTGATCAATTATTCAAAGTAACAAATATTTACAAAGGATGACCCAACTACATTGGTCGAATTTGCACATGCACTCAAATGTTCATCTGGATTTTAATATCCTCCTAGCCCATTTGAAAAGTAGCTTGATTCCATTGGGCCTTGAAGGATTTTGACCATCACTAGCATTTTGAATCTTCTTGAGCATTCCTTTGGTGATTGGGCCTTTATTTGGGTTTGGGCCTTATTTTGGTATTGGGCCTTGAAATGGGCTTGGGCTAAATTCATCATCTTATTTGAGAAACATTAGTGTAGTTAACATGTTTGAAGGTGAACTGGTAGGTGATCCAGTGGTGTTTGCATTTCCAAACCTATTACTAGAACCTGAAGATGATGCTGACTTTTGCTTTCGTAATAGTTTACATTTTGGAGTCTTAAATTCAAAGAACCTGATTAATGCAGTAAATCTTAGGACAAGAAAGAATGTGATCAAGGAGATGTTGCTACTCTTACCATATGGTACTTATTATAGCTGACAACTTATTATATGGTACTTATAAAACTATATAAGTTATGATTTGGCACTAAACATTATACATCATGTTGAATTCTTATACTACTTATTTATTGACTACCACAGGGGGAGATCTCACGCGACATAATCCACTTGTTAAGTGAATGAATTTTGAGTGGTTGGATTGTTAAAATATTTGAGGAATAACATTTATGCAGTATTACGAAGTCTGATGTAATTGTAGACTACTCTTTCAAACACTTATATTTCCCAATTCCATGAACATAATTAGCACTGATGGAAGAATTTTTGAATCCCTCCACTTAGTCGATGCTGATTAAAAAATTTTGCACTATCACAGTAAAAAAACTAGCAATTCCATGAACTTATTATTCCTTTATCACAACCCTACAAAAAGTGGTAAAGCAAGGAAAAAAACTCGTAAACACTGTTGTAATACTTAATACAATATCCATAATTTAGTCATAAAGATAGTGGTTGTCCAAGTGGTCCAAGTGGTCCAATTCGGTCTTCTAAAGTTAAAACATCAACTACTAGAAAGTTCATCACAACTAACCGAAAAATACATTTAAATCAAAATATGCTTTGTCACCACAACTAAAAAACACATCTCCCAATATTCTTCACATAGGCTATCCAATGGGTGGGTTGCTTGAACTTGCTTGAGAACCTAAAATAGATGCCCCACTTGGGGGCTTGGATGACCTTCCTCCCTTCCTAGAAGTTGTCCTTCTCGTGGTGGTGGTAGCAGATCTCAAGTTCGTCTTCCTTCAAGATGCACTAGTACTTGCAGTTGTTGTAGACCTTTTTTTTCTGTTTTCCCTATTAATAACATGCATTCATTAGCTTCAACATTGTAATTATATCAGAAATAAAGTGAATATGATAAATAAGATGTACCTTACTGGTTTTTCCCTGCTTGCCGCCTTTGATGTTGTGATCAAATTGTCCACAACTACTACATTTCATTCTAAGATTCTTCTTCCCCAATCTAGAGTGACTCATATGCTCACCAGGTTCTCTCCTTCTTAATTTTCGTGGCCTACCAGGTGGAGTCTTATATATTGAGGTTAGGATTCAGGGTGCATTTGTTTTAGGCCATAACTACTGGCTATTAATGGGTGAAATTTGTGACCCATAACAAGGTTGATAAGCCTCCCTTTTATAATATGCATGCACATAATCAGAGGGTTGTTCTACTCTAGAATTATGTAGCCACCACATGTCTACAGGGTATTCCAACTAAGTCCCAAAAATAACAACTACAAGTGTGGTTTGTGAGGTCAACTATGAATTTTTCCATTGTGAATCCTTGTGTGACTTCAAACATATCCCCCCCCCACCAAATTTCTTCTTGTAGTTGTTGTATAAATGTCTAGACAAAAACAGTGCTCAACTCCATGCAATCAAATACTTGCATCAATCCCTATCAAATGTACACAAAGACTTAGTCATTAACAGACTATATTTCATTATTCAAAATTAATTATACTAATTTTAATTTACCTTTTGTTAATCTGAAATAAATACCCAGTGTTTGGTTTGAATATCTCCAATGTCCTCCAATAATAAAGTTAGAAACCACTTCCAAGTCACCTTGCACTCCTTCTCCACAACAGTAAATGCTAGTGGAAAATAATGGTCATTTGGATCCCTTGCAACCGCCACTAATACTTAGCCTCCATAACTAGTTTTTAGATGACATCCATCTACACCTATAAATGATCTATAGCCATTGACGAACCCTTTCTTGCACCCATCAAGACATAAATAAAAGGACCCAAACCATGGTTGCAATGTGGGCTGAGGTTGGTTAATTTTAATCTTGACTATTGTTTGAGTAGAGACTCTCCTCAACTCTGTCGCATAATCATATAACAATGTGTATTACTTCTGCCCATCCCCCTCAAGAATGTCCATGGCTATTTATTTTGCTTTACAAGCCCTCCAAGGAGTTATCTCAACACTGTTTAATTTTCTCACATCATCAATAATTTCGTTCGCTGTCATTCTTCCAACATTTCTAAACTTTTCTACTACAATTTTAGAAACCCATTCCTTGTTTGCATTTTTATTACCAAAAACTTTGCCACAATTATGTCTATTAAACCAGGTCTTGACTTGAAAAGACTGACTTCCTCCAACTTTGCTGCATAAAATTAGAAATCCACACTTCTTCTTGTAAATGGCCCTCACTCAGACATTATCATTCTTGATAAATTTAATCTCTCTTCCATTCAACATTGACTGCTCCATCAGAGCTTGCTTGAATTTTTTCAAGGAACAAAACTCCATCCCAAATCTGAATTTGAATTCTTTGCACATTTTTTCACCCTTAAATATTGGGTATCTCCTCACACCCTCCTCATCATCAATATCGACATCACTATCTAACTCATTAGTGTTATAGGTGGAATCTATTTCATGATTATCAATAGTTTGTTGTGTGTTAAAAGTACTCATACCTTCACTTTGGTTTGGCTCAAAAGTACCCAAACCTTCATTTCTTGACTTCTTCCTATTTTTTCAGCCTTCTTTGAATTTTTTCCAGCAGTCTAAAACTTGAGATACATCTTTACGTGACATATTTTCCATCCCAAAACAATCATTATCATATTTGTGTCGTTCATCCTCACTCATATCCAATTCATCAACTTCTTCATCCCCTGAATCAACACCAGATTCATCACCAGAATTAGTCACCTCTTCATCATTTTCCATTTGCTGAACAACATCATCATCCCCCTCTTGTTGTATTCCTCCCTCTCCTACAAAATCAGCACTCCCATCTTCTTTATCTGCCCAACCAACCTTAACAATAACATTGTCCCCTTCTTCATTTGCCCCACCAACATTAACAACAACATTGTCCCCTTCTTCATTTGCCCACCAACATTGTCCCCTTCTTCATTTCTCTCATTAACACCACCATTACTGCTTTCTTCATTTGCCCCCTCATTCACTCCTTCAACAAGTTCAATGACTTTAGCATAATCAACCAAATGATCCACATATATCTCAACCTCTTCTTTTTTGTTTTCTGCGTATTTTGCCAACTGCAAAGCATGCCTATCTTTAGTTAATGGCCTTAAATCTCTATCTATTCTCCCTTTCTTAGGCTTCCACCACATATACACCTATCCATCATACTTAAAATCCTTCTTGACTATACCCAATGCTTCGAAGTAGGACCACATATCTAGATCCACTCCTTGCACTACATGTTTTTCTCCACCTTCGTAATGCAACAACCTCCCCACTACAAAAATATTGCGTTTAACGGGGGTTATTTAGCAATGGATTAACCTAACTAAGGTTTTTAAAATCTCCGTTAAATTTCAAAGGTTTAGTGTTAAACCTCTATAAAATAGTGTAGGTTTTCAAAACCTCTATTACATTACAAAGGTTTAACTTTAAACCTCTAAAAAATAGTATAGGTTTTTAAAACCTCCCTTAAATTACAAAGGTTTAGTGTTATAAAGTAGCATAGGATTTTAAAACCTTTGTTAAAACCTTTTAAACCTCTAAGAAATAGTCTAGGTTTCTTTCAAACTCCAAGTTCAAACTCCATGAAATGTATATAATTATTACGTGTAATCTTTTTTGCCAATTTATTTCAATGAAAATATATGTAATGTTCCTTAAAAATTATTTATTAAAAGAATACACGTAGATTATTTTTTTTTAAAAACCTTCCACAATTAATTCACGTGGATTTTGTTATATAAAATTGTCCTAAAGTAATTATACTTATTATGATTTTTTTTAATAATTAAATTAAGTATTCTTATCAAATTAAAGAAAAAGGTGTTTTATTTTTATCATAATTTTTAGTTTAAAAATATGAAAGTAATTTTATAATAAATAAAATTAATTTGCAGCAAACTAAAGATCCATTTTTCAAATTATAAGACATTCTTCCTCTCACATCTGTCAAACGTTGTCCATTTTTCTTCTTCAACTACTTCACACGAGCACGACACAATATTTTTCACACTTCCTAGCAATAATCTTCATACACATTTTGCTTTCTCCTTTGCTCCTGGCAACATCATTCTTCTCAGTCTTTCGCTCCTGGCACATAGGTTTGAATTTTTATCTTAGTGGTTCACTCTCTTTTAAGTTTTTGTTTGCACTTTCATTTTCTCTTCTTGCTCTCTCTCCCCTTTCATATGTTCTCTCCGTGATTCACATTATTATTGTGTTTTTCACATGTTATCAAAATGGTTCTAGCATTTTATTTTTTACAGGTTCTTGTGTTTTGTCATTTCAGAGATTCTACAATTTTCACACGTAGGTTTTCTCACTTTTTCTTTGATTTTCATTTCCAGTTGTGGTTTAAGTGTATTTCTTTTTTGTGTAACTCTCTCACAGACATATTCTAATCCTTTACACAACAATCCTTGTGGTAATTTTATAGGTTAACTTTTTTGGTATCTTTTAACAATGTAAAAGTTAGTGAAAGGGGGAAGTAATGTTGTAATATGCATAAAGAATTGTAGTCGTGTGGTGGTGAGACTTGGAAAAAAAGGTGATATTATATATTTTAGTGCTATAACTAGAGGTGGCTAAGTGGATAGTAGGAAATTTTTGCAAATTAAAAGTTCAATACAAAATTTCTAAAATCTTGCAAAAGAACTTTGTGTTAAGGATCATCATAAGATTTTAGAAAGGATAATGGTTGATCTTGCCTTTATGAATAATTTTGAAAGTGGATAACTTTTCTCATCTAATGCATCGAGCTAGATAAAATTTTGAAAGGGGATAATTTTACTAACCTGATGCACTTTGCTTGCTTTGGATCTTGCATTTCGTGGAAGTGCATCCAAAGCTCTTAAAAATTAGGTTAGTAGAGTGTAAAGATTGAATCTTAAAAGTCATATAGCTACGTTATTTTGGCTCAAGACCATTAAACTACGCAATCACAATATATTTCTTTGAAGATTGAATCATTTTTCTAGTTACAATATGTTAGCTATGACTTTCCAATTTCGCACACCAATTTGCAATTCAAGTTTCCAATCAAAAGAATATATACATTATACGTGCATTTATGAGTGTGAATGGTTTAGTAACTATGTGCATTTTTTATTCGACTGATCATCTTCAATGAAAATTACATTTTATAGATTTAATGTTCTCGTGATGATTAGTAGAAGAGCATTATCTTGTAGAGCTAGTTCATGTACAAGTCATTTTATTACACATATAGATATGCTTCTTCTGTTACATAAGTCTACAAGTATATGTGACAATGATGAATTGTGTATCTCGTATTTTCATAGTGAAACTGAGCCATGTGGGTAAATTCTGTTTTACAGGTACATGAACTATAAAATCAAACATTCTTGTACATATCTGGAGCATTGTAAGAGTTCAGCATCTAGAGGCCATAGTATATTGTATCTTCTAAAGAGGTATTAAAACCTTGTGCTTTAAGTCTTCTTACTAGTGAATAATGAAAATTTGAGATTTCCCACTCTCATGCTTGATGGAGTTAGATTTAAATTATTGGTTACTCTTAGTAGATGAAATGTGACTAGGGAAAACATTGCAAGTAATTCACTATCTAAAATTAAATTGTTTCTCCTCTGAAAGAATAAAACACGAATTATTGTACTTCAGTAGTCACGAGATGACATCATGTTTTCTTGTCACAGTGCAAGTAGTTTGTTCTAACTTTCTATTCCAGTCAACTAACATAATTTATCAAATACACCCTTATTAGCCTACCCTTAATTAGACAAAGCAAAATTTTAGTTATTTATTAGTAATACTTGACAGATAGACTAAGAGCAAATTAATAGTTTGGTAAACAATCACTACATGTAAGTGGATATTAGAGTTTTATATTCTCTGTCATGGCAGCTATGGAGCCAAATTCTGCTACTAAGGATAATAGTTTTGAGTGCATTGAGATGGAAGGAAAAGCCTTTATTAAATTTAAGAAAATCTAAATGATCCTTTTCATACACCAAAAGGCCTTTGAAACCCTACAATGATCTTGGAGTTGACTGGTTAATGCCACTATATAGTGATGTGGCTGACTGAAGGTCACGGTAGTTGGGATTATTTTGTGGCCTAGTTTTAAAAATAGAGCCATGGTGACGGTATGATTAAGGGCGGGAAAACTTGTACATGAAGATGGGGATGAAGTTGGATTATTTTGTTTATTTCTTAGGTTGAAGAAATGGGGTTGGGGTTGGGCTTGTTAAATTTCTTTTTGGTTACTACATAAAATATGAATATATGATGGAGATAAGAAAGAGGGATGGGCGTGAAATGTTTCTCTGATCTTTGATTCAAAAATGTGTGGATGAGTAGGAAATAAAGAAAATGTATAGTGTTTATACAAAGGACGGATAATTGAAGGAAATTATTAATTTTATTTTGTATTTTGATCATTATTCTTGAATTATTGATGGACAGTTGAAGGTGTGTTTCGTTGAGAGAGTGAGATGGAGTGTCAAAATCTTCTCTTCCACACACACAAAAGTCTCATATCTGATGAAAGGAGCATAACTAAGTGGGCCTTCATTACAGGGTAGAAGAAAATAAAAAACTAGGGTCGTTAGGTTAGCTTTTGCAGTGAAAGTATTTAATGTATTTTAATTAGAAAAATAAAATAAATAATAATTGTTTTAATGTGTTTTAATTAAAAAAATAAAATAAATAATAATTGTTTTAATGTGTTTTAATTAAAAAACCAGTTGATAAGTATTTAATGTAAGTATACAAACTTTTAGATTATTAACACATTATAACAATTGTTAATATAATTCTCTATAATTAATAAATAATGATAAACTATGCAAGGTCTACATTTTTATAAATAATTCTTAATATTTAATAAATAATGGTAGGAATTAACTTCCTAGTACCAGATTTTTGGTGGTGGCTTCCATTCATTGTTACCTTTATTCACATTATTTTTCTTGCGACAAACATTCAATCATAAATATATAAATTATAAAACAAAGAGCTACAAAAACATAATATGGGAAACTGATGCAAGTGTATACATTTGTTGCATTGTTAATTTTGTGAAAGAAAAAATTTAAAGACACTTAAGAGAAAACTTAATTAGATGGATAAACATATAATTTGGGAATAAAGAAATAAATACATGGGTAACTTACTTCATGCCAACCAAGGCTAACATGGTCTTCATGGCAATATATAACACAAGGAAGAGAAAATGTGCAGTAAATGTAATAGTAAATTAACTTTTAAAAATGGACACTAGTAGTTGAATCTAAAAAAATTGTCCATACTTGCCTCCAAATTCTGTCGTTGGCATGTTCTTCTTGCAAAGGTGAATTCCTTTTCCCATAGGTACTGTTTTGGATCATATTCATCCTTGTATATTTGACAAAGTGATACACTGATACTGTAATTCAATTAGCTACAGAAAAAAAAACCACGGGTTGAGCATTGGACACAAGGGCATTTAGGTAGTTGAACACTAGAAAAAATTTCAAAACAGCAGCGATTTAATTATGTAGTGAAAGTTGTCTAAATAGCTTTGTCTAAAATGATTGGGGCATTCGGTTGATAAGTACATTGCAGACCGAATTTCAATTAAATAAAAAGATGAATCTACCAACTTAAACACACAAGTCCTTGTTGACAACACAAGCTACGTATTAGTCAAACTTGCAATGCATATACATTAATGACATGCCACTACAAATTGAAAAATGTAATACTTGGGGGGCGAATAATGAAATTGATGAATTGCTCAATCATCTTACTTCAACATGTACCTCAGATAAGCTCCACTTCATAAGATTACAACTATGATGAAGCCTCTAAGAGCTCAAAGTCAATTGACCCCATCTTTCAAAACAGATGAAACTCTTGTAGTTGCTCCTTATAATCTCAAACCATCCAAGCTTGAATTTGAATGACAGAAGTTATTCAAGGAATACCATTACCCTCAAATGTTGTTAGTGTCCAATTCCTGTAAGAACACCAAACCTTTCCAAGAAAATGTCATTTTGAATCAAAAGGGAACATGTTACATGGGAAAAAAAAATGAAATGAAAACATTTTCATAAAAACACCATAATCTTTTTCACAAAACCTGCTTCTAGGAAAAAGCAAACGTACATGTATCAGTAATCACATCACGTGGTAGAACCTGCTCTGATTGCTCCATTAAATTAAATCTAATCTTGGTAAAAAGTAAAATTGTTATTATGTCCTGTGATTGAAGACATTATCTGTTATTTATTATCCACTGTAAAATTATTTTGACCCTTATTCTCCTTTGATCGTGGGTGGGAAAATCAATACATTTTTCTATTCTTATACCATTAGTTACATTTTTTTTTCTTTATTAATTTTTTTTTTGTTCTCATAAATAGAGTATTCTTAATGGATTTGGATGGATTGATTTGTCTCAAAATACACAACAATACATGGATGGATTGAATAAATTTCTGGATTTTGCATTTGCTAATAAGAGCGTTGAGGGTAAGATAATTTGTCCATGTCTGAAATACAATCTTAAGAAATGGCAACTTGAGGAGCCACATATGAACACTTAATTCATCATCCTTTTCCAAAAGGGTATACATTTTGGCTTCTACATGGTGAGACAAATTATGTACAACATACGATCTCAACACCTCCAATTTTCCAATCGAATGAGGATAGAGGTTTTGCTAATGATCCCATGTGTGGCATAGTTAATGATGCATTCAGGAATTTTGTAAACAATCAGAATGTGGACAATCATGAGAATATGCGGCCTGAATCAAGCCAAATGATGCCTGATGAAATTGCTCAGTATATGAAGTTTATGCATGATGGACAAGAAAGTTTGTATGAAGGATGTGACAAATATTCTAAACTTTCTTTCTTGCTCAAATTGTACCATATCAAATGTTTATGTAGAATGACTAACAAGGCATTGTCAATGATATTAGAGTTGTTAGCAGATGCTTTTGATTATGCTAAAATCTCATCTTCATTCTATGAAGCTAAGAAAATCATTAATAATCTTGGCCTTCATTACACCAAAATTGATGGTTGCCCAAATGATTGCATGTTATACTATGGAGAAGATAAAGATAAGGAATTTTGTATGAAATGCAATGAATCTAGATTGAAGAAAACAAAGAAGAGCAATAGTATTATTGGTGCTACTAAAAAACAAAAGAAAACTCCAGCTAAAGTTTTAAGGTATTTTCCATTGAAGCCACGTTTACAACAAATGTTTATGTCTTCTAAAATAGCTGAGCATATGCAATGTCATGCATCAAGAAGTACACATGAAGGCATATTAAGGCATCCAAGCGATTTTGAAGCATGGAAGAACTTTGATCTAATGAATCCTCAATTTGCTTCAGACCCTCGAAATGTCAGACTTGGTTTGGCTACTGATGGGTTCAATCCATTTGGTGATTTGAGTACATGTCATAGTACTTGGCCTATTGTACTTATACCTTACAATCTTCCTCCTTGGATGTGTATGAAGCAAAGTTCATTCATTCTTTCCATGATCATTCCTGGTAAAAGAGCACCAGGAAATGATATTGATGTATATTTAAGGCCATTAATAGAAGAATTAAAAGAGCTATGGAACACTGGGGTTGAAACTTTTGATTCACATAAGAAAGAAGTGTTTCATATGCATGCAGCTATATTATGGACTATTAGTGATTTTCCTGGTCTTGGAACCTTATCTGGGTGGAACATACTGGGTTGGCTTGCCCTAGGTGTAATTTTGACACAACTCCTAAGAAGATTCAGGGTAAATTTTGTTTCATGAATCATCGGCGTTGGTTAAATGTAGGGCACAAATTTAGATTATGCCACAATCGTTTTGATGGAAGTGTGGAAACTAGAAATCCTCCTTTGAGAATATCAGGAACAAATGTCTTACAACAAGTTCAGAATCTTAATATTGTATTTGGGAAAGAAGCAAAAGTTGAGGAACGTGGGAAAAGACAATGGAAAGGTCACCACCCTATTGATGGCCCTCTACAATGGAGAAAAAATAGTATATTTTTTAAACTTCCTTATTGGGTGAACAATTTATTGCACCACAATCTAGATGTTATGCACATTGAAAAAAATGTATGTGATAATGTGGTCTATACATTATTGAACCAAGGTAAAAAGTCAAAGGACAACCTAAAGGCACAAAAATGACTTAAAAGATTGGGGTGTTAGACCGATCTTCGGCCTGATGCAAATAACAGATATCTTCCGACTATATATACATTGACAAAATAAAATAAACATATATTTTTAAAAACATTGAAGAACATCACTATTCCAGATGGCTACTCAAGTAACATTAGTAGATGTGTTGATGTCAAACAATCTAAGCTTGGAGGATTGAAAAGTCATGATTCTCATGTTTTGATGGAGCAACTTCTACTTTTAGCAATGAGGAAGACGCTCCCTAAAGAAGTGTGCTCTATTTTGATTGATCTGTGTTCCTTTTTTAAGCACTTGTGTAATAAAGTTTTAAAAGTGGATGAACTCAACCAATTGCAAAATAGAGTTGTTCTCACATTATGTCACATGGAGATGTTGTTTCCTCCTGCATTTTTACAGTTATAGTTCATTTGATTGTGCATTTGGTGGAAGATGCCAAGATTGGAAGACTTGTCCAATATAGGTGGATGTATCCCATTGAGAGATATTTGGGAAAATTGAAGTCTTATGTGCGTAATAAGGATCAAGCAGAAGGCTCAATAGCTGAAGGCTACCTAGCTAAAGAGTCCTTAATCTTTTGTTCTAGATATTTAGATGGAATTGAGACTATATTTAATTGAATAAGTCATGTTGATGACGAACCTGACACCATGGCATCTAGTACAAGTGGTTTGTTTCCACTAGTTGAAAAACCAGTTGGGGGTTTTACTTACTTCTCTTTATCAACAAAGGAAAAGTTACAAGCACATCGTCATGTATTGACTAATTGTGCCCAAGTTAACCTTTTTCTTCAGTAAGTACTTTATCTTTACAACTTTTTATAATTCATCTACATTGAGGACTAACCATGTAATTATTTCATTTATTTAAATTAGAGAATTTAAAGAAATTGTACCAAGACAATTAAGAAGTCATACACGATCATCCTCTATGATAGATAAGAGGGTTCATAGAGAATTTGTGGAATGTCTAATTTACATTCTTAAATTTGATAATATTAAAGATATCCAATTATGTTGATCATATTTTCCTTTTTTTTAGATAAAGAATGACTTAAATGGACCTTACTCAGATGATTTATAGTTCTTAGCTATGGGTCCAATTGATTGTGCAAAACGCTACAATGCTTACAATGTTAATGGCTTCAAGTTTCGTACGTTAGAGAGAGATGATGGACCTAAAACACAAAAATAGTGGAATATTTGGTACTTTTAGGACAAGGAGCTATGCAAGTAGCATTGACAATCAAATGCAATTTGGGGGTATGCCTTATTATGAAAAATTGGTAGACATAATTGAGATAAACTATAATGGTCGATTCTCTATTACTTTGTTCAAATGTATGTGGGCTAATACAACTACTTCTAGAGGGATTATAATAGATGACTTGGGATTTAGATTAGTAAACTTTACACGTTTAATACACATTGGTGATAATGATGATGATGAACCATACATTCAGGCTGCAGAAGCTCAAATGGTTTATTATGTAGTGGATGAATTAGATAAAAATTGGAGCATTCCTCTACATTTAAAGCCATGAGACTTATATGACATTGGTGGAGATAATGATGTCACTTTCCATGAATGTGAACATTTGAATAACAAAATTTGGAAACTTTATTTCCAGATGGAGAAGGGAATATACTATTAACAAGGTCATAGAGAAATTGAACATTTCTATATTAGTTTTTGTTTAAATTATCATCCATATTACTTATACATGCATTATATTAGATAATCATAATTTAATGAATGTGAATTGACTTGTATTAATGTTATTGTTTATAGAATTCATGATGATGAAGAAAATATACATGGAGAAGACTAATGACCAAGTTTCAACCCCTACCCAAAATAGAAGTGGCCAACCGTCATCTACAATGTGTCCACATGCGCCTCATCCATCTTGCCCAAGTAAGTTGACTAAGTTTCACCACGGGTTTCACCTACAGTAAGAATTGAAAAGTTTCACCTACTCATACTCCAGGACCTAGTAATCCACCTCAACTTCCGTTTCCACCACAGTCCAACATAACACCTCAATGTGCATCTTAATTTGGTATGATGATTATATTTCCATGTTAAAAAGTATCTTACTTTTTTTGTGTATTAATCTAATTATTATAAAACATGTCACATGAATTCCCATCCTATAGAGAATAATAATGAGCAACCTCCCCCCCCCCCCCCCCAACAATAATT
>Ga0214544_1007599_pt1 | contig 18873 bp, 11 predicted proteins | sample CNSS3metaG_FD_160074 | JGI IMG/M metagenome (GOLD analysis project Ga0214544, IMG submission 160074) | Root nodule microbial communities from cowpea collected in UCLA plant growth center, Los Angeles, California, USA - CNSS3 | ecosystem: Host-associated > Plants > Roots > Nodule | place: USA... | reverse complement strand
TTAAAAAAAAAAAACATAAAATTGAAAGACTAAAATTGTAGAAAAAATCACACACACACACAAAAACAAAAACTATAATTTAACTTAACATTTTATAAAGTAAGTTATTTTCAGAACTCTTCATAATCTCTTTGTTTTAATTATTTACATTTCATGATAAAATTTATATAATAAGTTACTTTTAACTTATAATAATACAGTTGACACAAGTTTTCGTGTAAGAAAACTTTATTAATTAATATAAGAAGTGTGTTAAATATTTTTGGTTTAAAATATCATGATGTATCCGTTTTAAGTCGTTCCAATTGTGGTTTTCTTTTTTTTTTAGTAAATATGTATCAAATAAGCCATTTTTGCTATGTAGTTGTGTCATTGATACGTGATAATATTTTCTTTTTAAATCTAAAAGATAAATTAAAAATTAAAAAAATTAAAAAACTATACACTGACACGTGGTACCAATGTTAACATCATTTGACAGTACACAATGGAAAAGACCTATTTGATACACATTTTTTTTTAAAAAAAAAAAAACTCGATTGAGACGACTTAAAATATGAGGACCCAATTGAAATTTTGAAACAAAAATGAGGACATACTAATGGTTTAAACTAATAGTTTTTTAGTCTCTAAAGTTGGACCCAAAAGTGTAATTTGTCCTATCTCAATTTTTGACACATTTTAGTCCTTTAACTAAAAATAAATAAATATAGTCATTTTAATTCAACTGCATTAAATTTTTTTGACGTGTCAAATACTTTTTAGGATAACTTTTACCTTTTGTTTTGATGAAGCATTTCAACAATTCTAAGAAATTGAAATGCATTGCATTTGAAATTCTTGCAATTGAATTCCCTTCATTCTCTAAATAATATGTTTGGATAGAATAATTTGAATACCTTACATTTTAATTTCTAGTTTGAATAAAATAATTGAATTTCTCTCATGAGAAAAAATTTCATTTTAATAATATTTATTTTAATATATAAATTTTGAAATTAAATTTAACAAACATAATTGTTAACTTAAAATATTTAAATTCGGTCCAATTTTGATCTAGCCAACTCGATCAAATTTAGTCAAATTTTGGTCGGCGTAAATTTAGTCCAATTTGGCCAAATTTAGGTCGGAACCAACTCAATCACATTCAGGCAAATTTTAGTCGGTGTTGACTTGACCAAAGTTTTAAAAATTTCGATCGAAGTCAACTTGGCCAAATTTGGACGAATTTAAGACCATGTCTTCTCGATCATGCCTTTCTGGGTTGTCAGGCTAGTTGGGTCCGTCTGCATCATTAGGCCGGTCGGGCACGTCAAGGTCATCAGTCTTGCTCGACTCGTCTGAAATGTTGTGTCGGCCTCGGTCGTCGACTCGATCCATCTGGGTCGTCTAGCTCTTTTGGGTCGTTGGAACGGTTGAGCCGTCTGGGTTGTCGAGCTTGTTTTGGTAGTTGAGCCCATTCGACCTGCCTTGATCGTTGACCTATCTTAACCATCGGCCTGCCCGACCCATCTATGTCGTCGGGCCGACCCAACCTAATTGGATTGTTAGGCCGACTCGATCCGTGTATGTCGTCAGGCCGACCCGACCCGTCTAGGTCATTTGGGTCATCTGAGCCAAATTGACCCCTCTAATCCTGAACAATGAGAAATTTCACAAATTATGAAATTTTAATTTTCTTTCTTTTTGAGTGAATTTCAAATTCTACTATTTTAGTAATTTGAAATACCTTCTTAAAATTCCACAATTTCAATTTCATTTTAATTTCTTCGTCCAAACAAGTCATTTTACTTAAAAAAAATTCAAATTCTCCAAATAAATGAATTACTCTTTTAAATTGCCTCATCCAAACACACCACTAAGTATTTGTACGATTTGATACGTTACAACTCAAACAACCTAAAACATCGTTCAACAAGGTCACAAAAATTAACCTCATTATGTTAAAAGAATTATATCTATTTATTTTTAAAGTTGAAAGACCAAAATATATTAAAATTTGAGAAAATAAATAAATTCCAATTTTCTATGTAAATTCAGATACTAAAAAGATATTTTATAATGAACATTATAAAACTAGCAAGTTCCTCCAAATATCATCATCATCAGCTAGATGCCAAATCCTTAACTTGTTCCCCATAAACAAGGTAACTTGAGAACCTTACAAACATGAATGGAATAAAATCCTTAATTACAACTGTTAAGACATCTTTGTCACCAATTTTGTAATAAAATGACGTCCTAGTCAGTGTTTTCTACTTCATAGTGGCACTGAGGAAGATGCTAACTGTGTCGTTGTGTGGTCACCCTGTCCCCTTGGCCTTACATGCTCTAATGAAGAAGGTTGCTATAGTTAGCGTAAAATCTGGGTTTGTTTCCCTCTGCAGTTTTCACTGTCACTGTCTCAACGTCCTAAAAGTCATCTTTTATGTGCCGTAACGAGCAAGACATGCACTGTTTAAGAAAACCAAGTTGGTAGTTTAATGTACTTACTTAACACAAACCAAGTTCCTAGTGTAGTTTATTTAGTTTTCTTTGGTCTTCCTTGAGAATTCCGTGTTTGCATGTGTCGTCAGAATATATATACTGTTTAGTGTGTATTAAACTTAGTATGAAACTCGCGATTTGTGGCAACCGATGCAAGAAACGTTGCTGAATATATATATAAAGGTTTAATCTCTCGTTGCATTTCCCTTAGACGCCACTCTTCTGCATCTTTCGAGGTCTATGTACGTTATATCATAATGATGCAAAAATGGAGTTTGAAATTCAAGAACAAAGGGTTGTTTATGTGGTTGACTCTCCATAAGTCTCACACGAGTATCAGAGTTTAGGTTTTTCTGGCCAAATTATAGAAGAGAGAAAAAATAAAATGATTTTAGTTATTCTACACCGTAAAATATAAAAACAAATTCTTAAGAAAAATAAAGTGTATGAGGAACAGAAAAAACATTCACAGTGTGTGGTTGAGGTCCAGTATATTAAATGGAGTTCCAGTAGCTTCTTTAGTTAGTCCCACAAAAACATGTGCTGTGTTTGAGACATGGCCTATATGTACCAAAATATTCGATAGGTAGACAAAAGAACATTATTATATATTTATTTGTTGAGACAATTTTCTGCATGGACCAAACAGCATATGATACAATAGCCAAATACAACTAATAATGCCTAGTGCATATTTGGATTAGTATATGGACACAAATGTGCCGAAAGCTTCCTATGAATTTGGTTGGATTAATTAGTTTGTAATACTTTAAATACTAGTTATAATTAATATAATTTTTAACTCTAATTACACTTTACTTATATGATAAATTAGTTAATAAGATAATAGTTGCAGATAAATCAAATATTTAAAAAAGTTAGTTAATAGAAAACAATAATACACTGGTTTCTCTCCGTGTCTTCAAAATACATTTATGATCATTAATTTTAAAATTTTAAAATGTATTAAAATTATCTTTAATGTATCAAAATAGTATATTTTTAATACTCAGCAGAAAATAATATAAAAAAACTTAACAGAAACTAGACTCGTTTTCTTATTAGACTTTCTCTATTTGTTTTTAACATTTATTCAACCTCTTCAAGGGTAAAGTACACGATGTAGTAATCTTTAAACTATAAGTATCAACCTAATTATCTATGAGTCAAGTCTTAATTTTTGTTGGGATACATTCAATAAATAAAATCTTTTGAAAGACGCTACGTATGCCAAATTATCTAATGATAATATCAGAGAAGATATATACAAGTAAAAATAATAAATTCATGTCGATTAAAATGTTAATTATGTAAATTTAATTTTCTCGATTTCATGTAATATTGAATTTCATCCTCTAGATGGAAAACTTCAACTTAAAAGGAATGTGTTTCACATGAGAATGCTTTCTTTTGTTTTCATTTTAATTGTCAAGTGATTGGTGTTAGGAAAATAAGAGAGTGTCATTGAAAATAAAATCTAAATTAAATAAAGAGTGTTCAGGAAATGAATTTGTTGACTAGACATAATTAATTAAATCTTATTTCTATTTAGACCATTGTATATGTCTCTTTTTTTTTCTTATGTTTAAGTATGAAAAAGTACAAGTTTTTTCGAGTATCAATATTTTTTCAAAACAAGAAAATTATAATGTTTATTTTTCAAGTAAATAATTAAAAGAAAAAAAAAGTATTAAACAATTTTATATTATCCGGCAATCACAAACTATTATATTTGATAACTCTCTTAATTTTGATAATATCTCTTTTCAATTCATTATGTTGTATGAATAAATTCATGTTAGACATAACTATCATTATATGTATATTTTAATAAAAAAAAAGAAAAAAAATGGAAAATGATAAAAAGACTCAGAGAAAATTACATCGTATTCGTATACAAAGTAAAAAAAAAAAAATCTATTAGGAACAAAATCCATGATTTTCTTAAGGAAAATCATTTCATACTTTAAATTTCTTATATTAAAGAAAAAACAAATTTTCAACAATCTTTTCACATTTCAAAACAGACTTTAATTTTTAGAAGATTTTATTTTGGACAAATCGGTATTAATTTTCCTCCCTATCCTTATCATCCTTATCAGGTCTCCTAATTTGAAGTTACTCATGGTCTTTAGTATTATAATCTTTCTTCTTCACAGTATTTTAGCTCGTTTAAAAATTATTTTCAAAACAATTCTCCTCTTATGTAAAATGATTAGAACGACTTATATTTCACAAAATGGAAGGTTCAGTAACTAGTACCTTTAGTTTATGACGATGATAATGTATTTTGGCTAGTCGATGTGGGACATTTTTGTTACGCCTAATACAGACAAGCGTGAAGATGGAGCTGCATAAACGAGAGTGACCAGTTCCACCTCTTCTAACTCACGATCAATTGCATTATTACCAATTTGCAACGCAGATGGGACCTCCATGCACATTCCACATCTTACAACTAATCTTTCTCGTGATTGGTTTGGAATTTGAGTCAACACCAAGAAATTCTTTATCCTAACAAAGTACTATTCAATTAAGTATATTACAACACTTCAGCAATCAGCTTATTACATTTTCCTTGAATTCATCTGACACGCTTGCAAATTCAGGTAGTGGTGGCTGGTGATAATAGTAACTTCTTTGTAACTTATGCGTGTCAACTACTGCATTGTCTTCATCTAGGGGCAAGCCAACAAACAATGATTTTATTGGTTGAAACTTGATGTGAAACCGTCTTTCTGCCATGCTTCTATTTGCAGTTGAAGGGTCAACTTTGATTTACTAGTTACAACGAATCAGAGATTGATGAATGTTATTGGATTCCTAACAATGAAGAGTGATAAATTCAAAGATCAATGTTCCTAATTTGAAGGGGGTGCTTGAAAGTTGCATTATGAGAAATGTGGTTAGTACACAGTTAGTGTAAGTAATGGTCTAATTGGTCATCACTTTTTGATAGTATTATTACGATAAGACTCTTTTTAAAGTAATCTAGGAAGAACATGATGTGTTTCTTATACAGGGTTATTGTCCAGACTCTAATCTCAGATTCTTTGAAGTCTCTTCCATTATTTAATGACTGTACAATCAATATCACTGTTCTTAGTTACGCAGAAAAAATTAAAAACTACAGACACACAACTCATTCCTGTGCTGTACAGATGTGAAGATTACAGGGGAAAATAAACAAAAATCCAACAGCAAAAAAATGTGCCATGACTCATGAGCATAGCTTTGGCAAAGATTTTGCATAACTATTGCCTGATGCTTTTGATTTTGTGATCTTTGCCATTTGGACTTGCATTTTTCTACAGAATTTCTCTAATTCCATGACCCTCCACTGCATTCCTTGTAAATGTGCTTTGAGTTTCTCATTATCGGTAGAAAGATCAAAATTTCCAGCATACAACACAACCTGTTCACTGGTTTTATCTTTCTTTACCTTTTGAGCAGCCCCACTGGAGCTGCAAGGTGAATCGTTGTATGAACTTGTACTGGGAGTAACATGGAGTAAATTTTTTAGCTTAGATTGTTGAGAGATAAGAGCCTGAACTGCGGATTTTGAAGGAAATTTCTTGTTCTGAGATAGGTGTATGCAAGCTTGAGGTGAAAGCTTCTCATAGTTTAAAACACAGCATATCTTCACTCGTTCTTCCTGTGACAATTGAGCATGTACCTATAACAATAATAGTCAGTTCAACAGTTCAACGACATTATATTTTCATAGGCCATGAATTTAGAGGCAGATTCAGTTTTCTTACTGTTACACATGTTTCCAAATTTAAATTACAAAGTAACTATTAGTAAATAATGTATACCTCAAGATACATGTCCATTGCATGGTAGATCTCATCATAAGAATCTCTTGCAGAATCTGGAAGTGCTGTGGCAAGAGCCAAGAACTTGGAAATTTTCAAACAAGGATCAGGGGCTATTTCTGCTGTGTACAAATCTATTAAGCTAGCAACTTTCTTCATCCGAATGGGAGTGACTGCACCATTTCCTCTTCGCAAGAATGCCTTCAAAATTCTCAAAACAAGGTTCACATCATACAAGTAGCTTATTCCATAAGGAGATGGAACAAGCAAATTGTCCAGGGTTGCTTGATCCAATTGGGAACCAATCATAGTCTCCAACTTGTTCCTGCTACATTTGCTTATATTTAAACCTAAAGTAACCCTCAGAATCCCAAACAAAGTCTTGCAAGGAACACAACTTAGATCCATACCATAATGCATATCTATGACCATTTCTATTATCTTGCTCTTCTCCTCTGTAGTAGAAGTGGAAAATTTAGCCTTCTGATAGTAGAGAAGAAACTTACTGATCAAAACATGGTCCATCTTTCGCAAAAGCATTGACTTAACCAACATTGCAACCAACAAGGGACTGAAAAAAAGGAGATCTTCAAACCACCATGTCAAACGAGTGAAACTTGTTTTTACACTCTCAGTGCTCTTAGAGTCACATGAAAACCGAATCCAAGAACTATCTGTGGAACTAGTTGATGGACAAGGACTTGCTTCACTAGCCAAAACCAGCCTCCCCACAATAGTGTCCAAGCATCTTTCTACCATCTCCGAACAATCTAGAACTACCAAATTCTGGCACTGCTTCAGAGCAATCAAAACATCTGACCAAGTCCAATAGTTGATCTCATGGAGTGACTTTTCAGTTAGCTCCAATAAGTTACATACATCAGCCACAGGTTCCTTCATTTCCATGTACTCAGCAGCACAACGCGCAAGGAACAAATTCGAAGGACTTATATCAGCTGTTCCATTGTTGTAACAGAACTTCAACATAAGCTCAAAACCTTCTGCACCTCCTGGAAAATCATGAAATATTACTTTAAGCTTTCCTATGGCACCACCAGCCTTTCCAAATAATCTAGCAAACTTGTTTGAATACTGTGTAATAACAGTCTGCAAAAAGCACCCATTTCAGACCAAGTTAGATGAACAGATAATGCACCATGAAACAACTAGATAAAGAAGAAATTTCAGCAAACAGTTAAAGGGCGATTATTTTATTTTACTTTTGTGGAAAAAGCAATCAGAGAAAGTGGTAGATTTAATCAGATACCAAAATAAGTCGCCAAAAACATGGAATCACAGGAGCACATAGACTGAAAAAGGACAAGTGAAAAAAGGGAAACGGAGAGAATGAAGGGAAAGTTCCACTCCAATTAAAGCTCTGAAACCAAAGGAATGGATTGGAGTCGTTATGGACAATAAATTATAAGTGTGAGCAGGAAAACCTCTATTCATAAATCATCTGGCATGGAAGGATATAGAAAGCAAATAAATGGCACGAAAGCAACCCTCGGTCCCTCTCAGAAAAAAATGTGAATAAAACAAACAAAACGAAGGTGAGAACATTTAAGGCTCAGAAGACCATGGCAGCAGCATTTAATGTGACATGCAACATATAAAAATAAAAACAAAAAGAAAAGATGAAAAGGTGATTCATGCTTGTGGTCAGTAAAAATGGAGATGGAAATTATTGCTGGGATGGACACACAGAAGTTGCCCCACCTCACTGCTATGTAGGTGCAAATTAATGATGGGCGGAAAGCTACATACACGAATCATAAAGTAGCTCAGGGTGAGCCACTACTACTACTACTAGCTAGAAAGCACAAGAGAGAAAGAAAAATTAAAGATTGCAAAGTATAAAATCATTGAACCATAATTACTCTATATTCATGAGTATAGCAGCATTTAGCATGAACTCATTCAACTGAAAACATCAACCATCGACCAAATATGATGAAAAAATTAACCATGTGACTATGTTTCAGCATAGATATTAGATGCTAGATCCTATAAACAAACCTAAAGGAAAGGAAAAATAAAAAAAGGAGAAAGGATTGAGAATTTACAATAAAGGTAAAAACATAGAAGAAGAATAAAAATGAAAAAAGTGAAGCATTGTCCAACAAAGTTCTCTCTTTTATTTGTGAATAAAGCTTTGAAACAAAACAAGTAACAAGATTTTCAAAAACAGGAGTGTTGAGCCAAGCGATAAAGAAGGTAGAGAAAGGGTTACCTTGTCCACCATGAAGGTCTCTTCTCCATTTACATCCACTTCAAGGTTGCAGCAGCAAGCTTCCATAACTTAAATAAATAAAGACAAAAAAAAAAAAAAAAAAAAAAAAAAAAAAAAAAAAAAAAACTAAAGCACAACAACACAAATCAAGGGTCTTGTGAATTGGCTTTCTGGGACTTATCTTACACGAAAGATAATCCAAGAAAGGGAGATTCATGAGAAAGCCAAACTGGGAAGGGAAGAGGAAGAAGGAGTAACAAGATCATATTCTGAGACTAAGAAGAAGACAAAGCAAAAGTGGTCATAACAGTGGGTGGTACTAGTCAATTGGCGCAGAAGTAATGTGGTTCTCCACAGGACACAACAAAGACAAAGCTCGAAGTGAATGAGAAGCAACAAGGCATATAAAGACAGAAGGGTGAAATATAATATGTGTGGACGGGTTATGAGTCAGAGAGAGCACACACCACAACGCAAGCAAGAAGAGAGAGAGAGAGAGAGAGAAATAATTATATTTTGGTATGTGAATTTAGATATAGATAGCCTATTATTATACCATAATATAGCACCGAACCTTCTGACATTCCTGCAAAAATAATATTACTATAGGCTCTTAAATAACAGCATATTTTATGACTAATTCTGAATTCTTTTTCTACAGCAAGTCAGAGGGAAAATTAAGAAAAATAAGACTTAGAACTTAAGCTTTATATCTGGCTTGACCCTTTCTCATGTTTGTTCCATCTTCAGTGCTGCAATGCAAGAGTTTTATATCTGTGCACCAACACCACCATGAGGGTCCAATATTTTAGTGGCCTAGGTGCCCCCACACCTCTCCCTTTTTCTTTCTTTCTCTGTCAACTGTCATGTAATTGACTAAATTTACCATGTACACCTTCTTTTTTTTCTGGGCATGTGCTTCTTCTGGGACCAATTCAAGTCCTTTTATTTACCCCACCAAGCCACCAACCAGTTCCATGACAAGTTTTTAGGTAAAATTATTTATAAAATAGTAAAGGTAGTGAATAATATCAACAAATGTCGATATGTCCGAGTGGTTAAGGAGACAGACTCGAAATCTGTTGGGCTTTGCCTGCGCAGGTTCGAATCCTGCTGTCGACGTTTTCATTTTTTTCTTATTTCTTCTTATTTTTTCTTATTTCTTCTTATTTTTTCTTATTTCTTCTTATTTTTTCTTATTTCTTCTTATTTTTTCTTATTTCTTCTTTAGTTTTGTAACCCACGTCTTCATTTACTATGTTTCTTTTCTTTATTTTATTATTTTTCTATTACTATTTCTAGTGAAAAAATGTGTGTCAATTTTTTTTATAATAACAAAAATAATAAAATTTTTATTATATACTTAAATATAATAATTTTGACAATATTATTGTAAAAAATTATTTTGGTTTAAAAAATGTTAAATTTAAAAGATAATAATGAAAAGAAAATGTACATTATGAAGAGAAATTTTTCATTTATAGTAGTAGAGATTACTAGTAAAAATATAATCATTATGGCGTATGTATGTCAATTTTTTTTATGATAAAAAAGTAATAAAATAATTATTACTATAATTATAAAATTAAATATAAACAATTTTTACAATTTTATTATAAATAATTATTTTAATTTTAAATAAAAGAATGTTAATTTTAAAAAAATTACTTAAAAGTAAAATTAGTAAAATAATTATTTTAATTTAAAAGTAAAGATAAAAATAAAAAAAATAAATGTGTATAAAAAAATCGCTTTTATATAATAATAGTAATAATAATATTATTATTATTATTATTTCTATCGACAGTAAAGTATGAAAAATTTTCCCTGTCCCTTATTATTGTTTTTGGGTGATGAATGTTGATAAAATCTTCTATTTTAGAGTATGTTATTGGATAAATTTTCCGTACTTCAAGAGTAGTTTATATATTAAAATAAATTGGATAAGTTGTTATATGAGAATTTCTTTACGAAATTAATTTATTCATATGATAATTTTAATTTATAAAAAAATTAATTTTTTTTTTATAAATTTTGGTATAAGATGTTATAGAAAACTGAATTTGTTTCATAAACTTTGTTCTACCCTCTATTGTTTTGTTAATATTTTTTAAGATGTCATACGAGGTGGCAGATAGTATTGTAAAATTATTAGGATACTTTTTTTCTTGTCGGGGGAGGGACTGTAAGGGAGGAAAAAAAAGTTGGTGAATGAGTTGGAAGAATATATACATATAAATCGAATGCTTATGGGGAGTTTAAGTGTTAACGATATTGCTATTCTCAATGTTTCTCTTGTGTTAATGATTTTGCTATTTTCGATGTTTTTCTTTTGGAAAGTGGAAATGCTCTTTTTCAACAAATGGTCATGAGATGGTGTCAAATTTTAAGAAGGGTGGGTGAGAGGAGTGGAAAGGAGGATGTGGGTACCATCTTCAATTCAATATGGTGAATACGTATTGTGTAGAGGTATTAGAAACTTAAAGTGTGGTTTCACATGAGAACACAATAGAGATTAATAAATGGTGAAACTTAGATAGATTATGACATGAAATTTGGTGGTTACAAAAACTAGGAGTATACAATCTAATTTTTGGTGTTTTGAAGCACAAAAATCCATGTCTCATGTTTTCTTTACTTGTGCAAAGGTAGATAACTTATGAAAACACCATAATGCTTGGGTGAGATGAGTATCTTGCTCTCCATGTTATATTGATCACATTTAGAAAAAATGAACTTTTAGAAAAAATGAATTTGAGGTGAAAAGTGGACATGGTAAGGAGATATGGTATTTTATCTAGTGTGCATTCTTATTGTGAGTGTTATAAAAGAGAAATGAAGTGGTGTTTAGAAATGAGATATGAGGAGGAATTGTTACAACAAATTAACTATATGGTTGATATGATAAGTGTTTTTTATGCTTAATTTATTAAAAATCATACTCATTTATTTAATTTCTTTTAAACATTAAGATGATTTTCATAGTTTTCTCTTTAGTTTTTACAAGTATAGGAAAGAGAGATTAACTATATTTTTATGGGTTAAATATGTTTTTGATCCTTTAACTTTCAGTGAATTTTGGAATTAGTCCATTTCGAAACTTTGAACCAATTTAGTCCTTCATCTTTCGAAATACGTGGATTTAGTACTTTTAATCAAATTTTGTTAGGTTTATTTGATGTTTTGTACACATTTCAGGATTGTATTTGAGTTGTTAATATTGTTTGACATATTTTTGCTTTAATGTTAAGTCAAACACTATTATGAAATACGTTTGAAATGTCAAGTAAAGTTAACAAAATTTGAATAAAAGGACTAAATCCACGTATTTTGAAAGATGAAGGACTAAATTGGTCTAAAGTTTCGAAATGGACTAATTTCAAAATTCATTGAAAGTTAAGAGACCAAAAACATATTTAACCCTATTTTTATTAATACATTTAAAATTTTAAAACTCTTTTGGTAGGTTTTACTGTGACTAAAAAATACGAGAACATAGTAATATGAAATATATTTTATTTTAATATGATTAAAATAATTATTTTATTTTATTTTAATATTTTGTTAAAATAAATAAAAAAAAAGTTTTTTATTGTTTACATCAATCAATTCATTACAAACTTTCTTTTTATTTGTTACCATCTTTCCATTAATTCAAACAACATCACATTTATCTCTCTTCTCCCTCAAATCTACTCATTTTCACTCCTCCAAATTCATCATTTAATCTAAGGACAATCCAATTCTTTAGAACAGAGGAAACAAATATATTTTACCCCTTATATTAGGTAAGTGCAATTTATTGTATTCTAATAATAATCCATAATTTTGAGTTTTAACAATAATTATTTTCAATTCTATCATCATTGAAAGCTACTTGTGATTTCTCTCATTGATTATATTATTTATGGTTTTGTCGGTAAAAACTTCTATTTTATGTACTTTCATTCTTATATAAGTGGACCTAATTGGTGGTTATTTTTATACTGCATGCAATGGACTTAACATGATGTGAACAAGTGGAAGATAAAAAAAGTTGACATGATTGTTGCTTAAGGTTATATACTTTTGTTCAATTATAATGATTTTTTTTCTTTCTTTTTCTTCATTTACTTATAATTGTGTTGATATATTTGACGTTTAATAAATAAATCAACTTATATGAATGTAGTTACTATGTCATCCAATGGATGACAACAATTGTTCGTGCTTATATTCAAATAAGTTAGACACATAATAATTTACTCATCTCAAATTACAAAGAATTTATGTCATTTTATGTACTGATTGAAATTATTATTTTTTGTCCAACATTTTGATAATCTTCGACCATTGCATTCATATTCAATTGTGTGCATAAGAAAGGCTTGTGCATAATACAATGTACCTTTGTACAATAAATTAGACTAGGTAGACTATGTTTTCTAAAATTATTGAATTATATATAGTATTTCTTTATTTTGAGTTATGGATATATTCTGCTTGTTGCTTTTTGTTATCTATAAATGTCCAAGATTAAAAATTATATGGAAACAAGACAAAAGAAAAAAATATTAAAATAAAATCCTACAAATACTACAGTTATGTCCAAATATGCAACTTATAACATACAATAGGCTACAATTAATGAAAAACATGTAGCTTATTCTTTGTATTTTTTTTTTAAATTGAAAAATTTTAAAAGAATACATAATGGTTCTATCCAAAAGCATAGTGGTCAACTAAACCAATCGTAGCCTATAGTCCTTTATAAGCTACGATTTTAGATCAAAGAGTAGTCTATTCCTCTACAAATTTTGAAAATATTAAATTTTGAAGGATAATAGGCTACAATTACATGGGAGAACCATAGCTTATTTTATATTATAGACTACGATTAATAATCATAGTCTAAATTAGGAGTGACAATATGGCCCGGCCTGTAACACCCCTAAGAAATATTACTTTTAAAATAAATATAATAAAGTAAATAACAAATTATTATTTGTCAAACCACATTCATAACAGTACATTTCCCAAAAACACGGAAAAATTAAAACCATGGAATCGCATACATTACAAATATTCGCGATTAAAATTTATTACAAACCATAAGATAACTAAAATAACAATACTCAAAAACATGAAAATATCAAAAGATTAAAGTCTTCAAATTCCCATATAATCCCGCTCTCTGAACTCAAGCGTCTCCTAGCTCACCTGTCAAATCATCTACTGCCGGATAACAAGTTATCTGATCATCGTCACACACAAACAGATAGGATGAGCTATGCATATATATATATATATATATATATATATATATATATATATATATATATATATATATATATATATATATATATATACATACACATACATACATACATACATACATATATATATATATATAATAAAATATGACACCCATCCCAAAGGAAATAACATTACAAAAATATTTCATTATTTTCAAATTACCAATCCCTGATCTCATAGTCCTTCATGAGTCATATGCATGAAACTAAGTCTTGGGACTTTACTATGCTCCCACGAAACTAACTCATTTGTGGTCCAATCCTACGAGCTTATCTCGCTCGTAGTCTTGCCCTACAAACTCCTCGTCTATAGAAAAACCATCCAAACCTTCCCCGCTCGGACCCTGGCACGCACGTAATCACCATACTATGGACTCCTCGCCCAATAGTAGCCGATGGGAACAAAACGGTTCCTTGCCCATCGTGCGCCCGACGCATGTAATCACCATGCTAAGGACTCCCCGCCACTTAGTAGCCGACGAGAACTAACCAGTTCCATGCCCATCATGTGTCCCACCACCAAGCACATCCCAAACCCCTGTTGGACTTAGTCTATCAAGCCCAAACACAAAGGTAAGTGAACTTAGTCCTTCAAGTCCACTGATCAAGCAATAACCAATTTCACAACAACTCAAAACGTCTGGCGCTACCTAGACTCCGCTAGGCAGAAACTGGAAGCCAACCGTCGACGGCCAAACCCCTTCCGCCAGGCGCCAGAAGCTAAACAGGAGCTACGCTGCTCCGTCACTGCCTGGAGGACACAACCCTGTCGCCAGGCGCCTCCTGCGGACAGTGGCCACTGCCACTGATTTAGAACTCTATCTCTTGGCGGATCGCTTCGCACCGCCATACTAGTAGCGCAGTGCTACTGGTTTTTGGCACTTTTCACGGGTTTTAAGGAACCCCAAACTTGCAATGCATCTTTCACACAACAATCATAGCATTTTAAGACATAAGACCATAACTAGAATTCAATATGCATATGTCCAAATCAATTATTATCATGCCTTAATATGCCTCACTTGATTCACTAAAGAAACTAACCACAAAACATCATTATTATATCCACCAATTACACCATACAAGTTAATCAGTTTACATTCCCGTACCCAAAGTACTACAACATACACAATTATTTTCGATTCAATTATATCCTACACCCATCCTTTTCCTCATTGATTACCTTAAACCTGTTCTCATATTCAATATACTCGATTTCACAATTATAGTTTATTCTACTACATATTAATCACATTTTAGTTCATACTTCTTTCCTTTGATTACTATCAACTCTCCCTTTCACACACTAAAATGTTAACCTTCACCCAATTCTAAAGAGGAGAATTCTGACCACGAACCGAATTCGCACCGAAAAATCACCAGCTACTCCACAAGACCACCACTCGTAGAAAACATCACAAAACTCTCTTTGCCCTGATGTGTCGTCTGGCGGCAACCTAAGTGCCGCCAAGCGGTTCATGCCAATATTGGGTTCTACCACATTTTTTCCGCATCCCGTAGGATTCATAAACACCACAATTTCAGTTCACATTCAGACTGACAGGTTTTTACGTGCACATAGCATCCAGTTTTCATAATCTAATCATGTTAACTTCAATTTCCACATCAACATTGTCCAATCACAAAGATCTTCCACGTTTTTCAATCCCCATCCCATATAAACCCTAAACCCCCAATTCAAGCGAAAGTTCATGCAATGTTTCACCAATTATACATTTTCAGATAACAAATTACCATACCAAGGATTCTCATATCATAAGAATCACTTCCAAAATATCCTCACATCGCGAAAATACCATAATTTCGAGAGAATTGGAAAACCAGTTGGTGTCGCCTGGCGAGCAGTACATAGCCGCCAGGCGGTGCATAGCAGGAAACCCAGAAAATGGCTCTGGAGGTATGAGTCGCCTGGCGGGCCTTCAATGCCGCCAGGCGGTTTCTGGAAATTTCCAGAAACCTGATAGAATTGAACGCAATTCCAATTTACACAGTCATATCATTCAGAATAGCACGAAAACATATAAATGACATACAACACACATAATTAACTCCCCTAACATGGATTAAAGCTTCCCTTGAGTGATTTTGTGCTTTTTCCGTTGCTTCCCAAAACAATCTTCCTTGGTTTCTCTCAATCCAGCCTCAAAGATCCACTCACACTCTCAATTCCACACCGAATTTCACACCCTTTGCCTATCCCACAATGACCATCGCAGAACCTTTCTCCCTCTTTATCACTTAGTTTTTTAATCGTGTGTTAATGATGAATTCAAGTCCTAAAACGAAAATTTCCTATTAATGGGGTTAATTATCATTCAAGCACTCTAAATGGATTGTTTTCCAGCCACCCTTGGCTGCTAGGATTGCTAAGGTTTCCTTTAACCCTTCAACTTCAAACCAAAACTAAAAATAGTAAAAATAAAGTTCAATTCGGGTTCTCCAAGGCTTCAGTTATTATAACATTTAGCAACATGATTAACATATATTAAATAGCAAAAATAAAGTTCAATTCGGGTTCTCCAAGGCTTCAGTTATTATAACATTTAGCAACATGATTAACATATATTAAAAATAATACTAAGCTTAATAACACATAATGGCATACATAGGGACTCGAACCCAAGTCCTTTTACACAAAAAAGTACTCTCAACCACTTGAGCTAATACTTTTCCACGTCACACCTTCCGCATTTATTGCCTTAATGGCTTCTACTACCCGCATTTATTAAATAATTATTTAACTAATTATTTAAATCTCTCAGGTCTTACACGGCCCGACCTGTTTAGGCCTAACCCATATAAGTACGAGTCCGCGGGCCTGCGGGCCAACCTGTCTTTTTTTAAAAAAAATCTTATGATAAAACTTTCAATGTTCAACAAATTGGGAAACTTTAACAAGTTTACAAAATTAAGAAAAGACTTTCAGAAGTTGGATGATAAATTGATAATTCAACATTTTCATCATATTCTTATTCGTACTTTGACATACATGATGTATTATTCAAATTTTAGCACATTCAAAAATACATACAAGAATTTGGAACGTTCATGCAAAAGTCCAGAAGGAAAGTAACTGATATACACAAGTGCAACTTTTTTTCTGTGGTCAAGTAGGCCAGCTCATGCGGGCTGCGGGTTGGGCTTCTACGGGCCAACGGGCTCAATGTCTTGGCTCGCCTTGCACTTTTTATGGGCTTATGGGCCGACCCGTCGGACCAGACCCATATTGTCACCCCTAGTCTAAATGTCTTATTTATTTACTATGGTACGTTGGCCATAGTCCAACGTCCACAAAAATCATAGTTAAATACTTACGCTACAATAGTGAGTTTATATGATTAACAAATTTGAGCCTAATAAAGGGATGACTTGGGGACGTCTACACTTTGGAAAAGTTGAGTAGGAATGCTTTTAGTTTATAATTAAAACTTCATTGGGAGGTGGAGACAATCCAAGCTAGAAAACTATATTTGAGGGCTACACACAACCCCCCTTTTAAGTTATTTGTGACCGCCTCAGTGAAGTCGCCCATCTCATTGGCCTTTCCTTAACATATTCAACCAAAGACCTTACTAATCATTTCGCAGTAGAGATCATACGCCTTCATGGCAACCCACGCACAATCAATTCAATCCATAACCTCATTTTTCTTAGTTCATTATGAACCAAACTGTTCAAAACACAAGGCATAAAGTTACATTATAGCATGTCCTACCACCCTGAAACCGACAGTCAAATAGAAGCTGTAAATCAGAGTTTGGAAACATACTTTTGTTGTTTTGCAAGCGACCAGCCACACACTTGGTTTTGCTTGCTCCACTAGGCTGAATACTCGTACAATATTAGCCATCACTTTGTCGTCAATGTGCCTCCTTTCCAAGTCATTTTTGGTCGCACATCACCAACACTTCATGACTATCTTACCTTGACCAACACCCCAACACCACTGGTTGAGGAGTTTCTTCAACCTGTCACCATCTTCTACACTAATTTAAACTCACTCTTACCACACAACGTTGTGTTTCTTTATGAAAACCACAAGTAGCTACCAATGACGTTTGAATTCGAAACAAATTCATTATTATACCTTAAAATGACTGATTATAATTACAAGTCAATAAACTACACTTATGTAGCAACATAGGGGACAAAATATTTTTTCTTCCATCGTCCAAAGCATTTGGTGGCGTATGCTTGAATGTCATCACACTGATTGTCTTCATAAGTGAGTTGGGGGTCTATGAACTCATATATACATCACTCAACCACATATTGTTACTGACACCAAACATATACTTGGACAAAAAACATTTATTTAATATAAGTAACTAGATAAATCAATTAAACATAAAAAATGATTTAAATGTTTATATCACCCTAACTGAAAAAGGGTAATATTTAGTTATTCTCTCCTTGATGCAAACTCTAAGACATATTGCTCATGCAAGTACAATGGGATGTCAATGTCTCTCCCAAATACATTAGAATCCCATGGAATCTCCATTAGCTTATCACTTATGATGTCAACAAGTTGGTTAATTCACTAAGAGGATTTTTCAAAGATATTGAAATCTTATATGGAAAAAAACAATTTGACTGTGAACATAAATAATATGTAAACTTAAAAATGGTGAATTGCATGGTGGGCTTTGGAGTTCGTATTGAGGGGTCAAAAATAGAACCAACAAAATCTCTAGGCCATGTGAGAAAAGATTGAAATACTGTTAAGACTTAAGACTTTGACAAGTGTACCAAGTCATGCAAGTAATAAAAATGGTAAGTCCAAGTATCGTTTTTCCACGGGAATTGCGTTTGTTTAGTTAACTAGGTGTACTTACTAATTTAAGCGTTGAATGTAACCATTAATTAATTTGAAACAAGTGAAAACATAAAGATTTCTAAACTTTAAAGTGATAAAATACCAAGGCAAAGACTCATTGGGGTTGGAATTCATGACCAAAACTCTAAGCAAGCACCTCACAATATAAATCTCTCATCTACTCAAGCATTGACATCAAAG
>Ga0214544_1007597_pt1 | contig 18874 bp, 10 predicted proteins | sample CNSS3metaG_FD_160074 | JGI IMG/M metagenome (GOLD analysis project Ga0214544, IMG submission 160074) | Root nodule microbial communities from cowpea collected in UCLA plant growth center, Los Angeles, California, USA - CNSS3 | ecosystem: Host-associated > Plants > Roots > Nodule | place: USA... | reverse complement strand
AATTGCCGTATCTCACGTGATGGAAAATGATAATAATAAGAAGAAAAAGATAAATAGTACAACAAATGTAGACTATAAAAATAAAATTATAACTTTAGCATAAAAAAATAACATTAATTTTGATTAAATTATTTACCAATATATATTTTTGGTGAGAATGTTCATCACATTACATAGTATGATTGGGTGTTTCTTATTATTGTGTTCTTGATTAATTTCCTGTTATGTTCTTGATTAGTTTATATTTGGAATTTGTAAATATAAATTACAAAAATTTACCATTTTTCTTTCTCGAATTGTTACATATTGCGCAGTTAGAAACTTAAATTAAAAAAGAAAAAACATTATTTTTCTTTATTTCATTAGAGAATAATAGATATTTAAGAAATTATGAGGGTGCCAGAATAAAACATGGGAGTTCATGGAGCAATGGCCACTTTAGAAATACTGAATATTTTTTGGGCCATATACAATCCGTAGATTAGTCCGAGTTTAAAGATGAAATGGATTTTATTTGGACTTTTACTATTTACACTCTCCCCATTTTGTCTACTTTCCTTTATTTTTATTGCCAAATATACTGTTTTATCCAACAAAGGTATAAACTCTTAACCCTACGATATTCCCTCAATTATGATTGTTCTCTCAATCCGTGCCAATTTTTTATCATCTCGCTATTGAAGATACACAATTTTTACCTTAATTTTGTTTGAATGTGACTATATTGAATTGGGTTTTCTAACAAAATATTTTTTAAAACTCTCCATATCGTATCCATACAAGTAACTTGATTTTTTATTTATTTTAGAAACAAAATTGAAAGGTTCTTTCGACAACAATTCTAAATTAAATATTTTTTGAAATGTTATGAATTTTTTGTGTGAAGTTATTACAAAAATAATTTGCATAATTTATTTTTTTATCGGCAAAGTATAAGTGTTTATATATATAGGGAGTACTTGGGATACTCCAACCCATATACAAAAATATATATAAAGTGTTCCCAGTTATTCTATCTTTATATATCAAGATTAATGACATGTACATTTGATAACAAAGATCCTTACCAACCAAACAAATAAAAGTGTTTATATCACATTTAACTCATAAAGCAATATAGATTTATGTGTGCATTGCTAGGGAAGCATATTCAATAAAGCATACAAGAATCGTGTTGCTATACTCCCTACATGTTTCCACACCTATAATTTATGTGGTTGGTTTACCACTCATCACTTTCTCTTAGCTATGATTCCAGGACTTTATCAAATTATTCAATTGTCTTTGTTTCCATATAGAGGTTTCACATGGTGCTCTTGGAAACACATTGCATATTTCTTCCGTCACATCAATATCCCTCGTTCATTGCTTGTTATTTTCCTGATTATGCCTTCGACCTGTGTTCATCCCAATTGTGAATGTTTTAGCAATCACCATTTGACATTGTAATAGCATGCCTTCTCCTTGTTTTGGGTAGTCTTCGATTGCCCATTCTTCCAGTCTCTTCTGGCCTTTATATCCACACTTGTATCCAAACAAACTTGGAATATATTTGTTAAAATTCAACCTCTCCCCCTCCCTCCCACCTTCCATCTAACCACCCACCCCACAAATGTTCTTACCTTTATAGTCCAATATTTCTATGGTTTGCTATGTTATAGATCCAATGCAGTGTATAGGACACATGCACCAATCCGAAAAAGAGAAGCTTACCTTAGTGCTTTTATGTTTCATCCATGCCTACACTCTTAGTTGAGCCATACAAAATATTTCTTCTGCATCAGATATGGCGTTGTTAAACACAACATTGTTCCTATGTTTCCATATACTCCACATGACAGCCACCCATTCCCCTTCCAAATTTCATTCCCTTTATGGTTGAGTTCCAATGCATGGAAATGTAGAAAGCTTTCTTAAGGCTTACTATAGTGGACATTCAAGATCCTTACCCATTTGTTGCACATGTTCCAGACTTAAGAGGCAACTTTACAATCAAAGAACAAATGACTTACGCTTTCTTCTTGCTCTCCACAAAGGGAAAAACCATAATTATTCAATAAAACTCTTATACGTCTAAGGTTTATCTTTGTAGGTACTCCCTTTAACATAACACGCCATGCAAAAAAATTGTTGATGGAATAACTTTAACCCTCCATGGGCTTTGAAAGAATTGAAGTAATTCTCCATTGCAGATGCCTTGCATCTTTTCATATGCTGATTTAACTGTATATTCCTTATCTTTCCCATCCATCCACTGTAGACTATCAACTCATCTGCTATCAATATTTATCCTCTTTAGGTCTACCATAAAAGATTGAAATAAATTCTTTTCTCATTCAAACCATTCTCTCCTCCATCCAAGATTCCATTCTCACTTATCATTTTCCCACTTCCCACATTCGTTTATGGTTCTTTCTTTTTTATTTGAAATTAAATATAATCTAGGGTAAGAATCTCTAAGTGCTTTCTCCCCTGCCCATACATCTTCCCAAAACTTTATTATAGTCCCTGAACCAACTCTCCAAGTCACACTTTCCTTAAACCAAGTTTTTTCTTCACCTGATCCACAAACCTTTCATAGATCATTCCACCAATGAGATTCTCTTTGTCCACACTATCATCCAAGCTTCTCCATGAATCATATTTTGAATCTAAAACGTCTTTCCATAATTCCTTTTCTTCTGTGTGTAACCTCCACTTTTACTTAACCAAAAGTGTTGTATTGAATTTGTTTTCTTCTGTTTCGTTTTGAAAAAGACAATAAAGAGTTTGTTTATGTAAATAAACTCTCGAAGAAAGAAAGAAAAAGGGATTGTAGATGGAAAGAAACAACCTTATGTTTTCCTTTTTTGTAATATTGGCACTTACAAATGTTTAATACTGATCCAACATATACTAGCGAGAGAAATCCCCTTGTTGAACAATGCCCAATAGCTATGCTTTGGTCCAAATGTCGCGTGGTTTTGCTGACACTTTTTCAAGCAAGCATTTGACCATTGTCTTCAATGGGAATTACCTGCATGTGGCATATGTATGACTAAGACTAGATCTTTTGTTTGACTAGTTAAAACTGGTACTTGGAAACCAAAAATTGTGGTCGTGTTTTTAACCTCCACTAACACTAACCAATGGTGATAGTTCAAATTTTTAACTGCATCTAATTCTAGTTTCATCTTCATCGAATTCACGATTTCCTATGTCATAAGAAATTAAATCATAGATAATTTTCTAACGGGAGAAAAAAAGATTTGACGACATATATGCGTTTCATATAGCCTCTAATTAATTTCCATTATACCTGATTCTTGGTTCCACTTTTCAAAGTATAGTCCATGTATGAAGTTAACAATATTTTGGTCTTGTCAAAGCAATACAATGCAACGATGGAATCAAACACATTGAATAAACCTGACGTGGCTTGGATTGAACTGGTCCAACTTTAGCTTTCGAATCTTTGGTCCACGATCTATTTATTCCCTACTTTGTATTCACCCCGAAGCCCGACGAATCATTCAAACTAATAAATTATTCTATCTTCACTCTTTTTTCCATACAGAAACAAATTACCTCAAAAGATAAAAAGTGAAATACTCTGCTTGTGTATGGTCTCATTTCATGCTTAATCAAAAAAGGAAAAATACTTTAATCATTAGAAAATTAGGAGAGACGGTAACGATAATTATTCAAAAACGACTCGTTAATTTCTCGTACGTGACACCCTTACATTACAGTTATGTGCAGCTTAGAATTGAACCTGAGATTGACCTCTGTGGGGTCGGAGTAACAGTGGGAAAGGTGGAAGAGATGGATGAGGAAAAAACAAGTATGTAAGTGAGTATGTGTAGAGAATGAAGAGAATGGTGGAAGAAAAAAGAATGAGTGAAAGGGTGAAAAAACTTTACAAATTGCACTGAAAGCTAGTGATGTAAATGTAGTTGATGGGATCCTCTGGGGCCTCTGGACTGGTAAAGCTCCAACTTGCTCTTGGAATCGAGCAAAAGGGCCTCGAGTGTTTGGTTATGGGCCACGAAAGATTGCTTGGAGGCCCATTCGATGACTCCGAGGACTTCGGCCTGGGCAAGTTCGTCGCTGTCGGGAACGTGCATTGCAATGTAGGAGAGAAGAAGCAGCGCCGGAATCTTAACCATCTCTTCCCCAAAATAGACCAGCTGAATCAAGTGTTTAGCCCCGCCGGCGCTTATAATGGCCTTGGCGTGATCCACGTGGAGGTAATTCTCGGTGCAGGCGAATTTCGCCAGTGCAATCGACGCCTCTCTTGTCACCTCCGCTTCCCTTTCGTCCAGAAGCCTCACCAACGGCCCAATCATCCTTGTCTCGGTAGCCTTGAACGTTCTCGCCAAATTCCCAATCGTCTTGATGCACGGAATCAGAAGGATTGAATCCGAATCCGCTTTCTCGATTATCTTAACCACTTGATCAACCACCGCTTTGCAAGCCGGAGAGTTCGGCTTGAACGCCGATTTCCTCAATTCCGGATCTTTCTCTGCCACCGCCGTAATCTCCATCACCGCCATCGCCGAATTGTACTGCACGGCCTCTGTTCCTTTCTCAAGGAGAACAGCGAAACACAACAAGGCTCGTGATTCGGTGATGCTACGACAAATTGGGGAGTTCCCTTTGGCCAATTGCCAGAGAGCCCTCGCTGCCATTTCCTTCATGTAAGACTTAGTCCCAGGATCCTCCAGATCCCTTCCTTTCATGTTAATCCCCGAATGTGAATAGTTTCGCTGGTGATTCTGATTGTTGTTTCCCAGTTTACCGTCATTACCAACCCCATTACTCTTGCTCTGATTATTCTGATTGGTTTCGTTTCCTTGCTTGTTGGCAGCGTGCATTGCGATTGTGCTGGTGATTACTCTGTGCAGATTTCGCGGTCCTTCACCGAAGGGATGTGGGATGCGTGTGGGAATTTCGGCGTCGTGGTGGAGATTGTGCTTTCGGAGATTATTGTTGTTGGTGTTGCTACTGGCGACGACGAGGGCGTGGATGGAAGTGGGTTTCTTGCTGACAATAGCGTACTTACTGTGTTCCTCAACAGTTTCGAAAGCGAGGTGGCCAACCAGTAAAGTCACCATCTTGTGCTGAGCGAAAAGGTCCTGAGATTTGGGGTAATTCGCAGCGAGTTCCGACACGGCCCACGCCACCACACCTTGCACTTTCATAGGACCTTCCTTCAGGATCTTTGCCAGCACCGAGCACGCCCCAACGTGGATCATGTGCTCCACGCTCTCAGGGTCACGCCCCAACAGACCCACGGCACGTGCCGCGTTCTCTTGCCCTTCGCTTTTCCCCTCCTTCAGAAGCTTCAGCAGGGGACCCACCCCGCCCTCCTCGATTATCAGCTTCCCGTAGCGCTGGCTGCCGCTCGCCAGAGACACCAGCGACGCCGCTGCGTCCGACCGCTCCTCCGGGGACCCCGTGTGGAGGACGGCGATCTGCTCCCAGATGAGGCAGAGGATCGGCTCGTTCGCGGCTATCGGAGGGAGCCCACCGAGATACTCGCCGCCGGCTTCGCCGGCGGAGACGCGGAGTAGCCAGGAGACGTCCCCGACGGAGTTTTCAAGGTGCGAGGAGACCTTGCGGAAGGCGGCGCTAGGGTTGAGTGTAAACACGCGCTTCATGAGAGCGTTGCCGCGACACTTGAGGACCAGGGCCAGAGCCTTGTCGAGGACCTGTTCTGTCTCATCGATGATGCGGCGCGTGGGACGCTCGTAGAGTTCGGAACTGGCACGCGCCGCCTGACGGAGCAGCGCCGCCAGCTTCTCCGTCTTGGACTTGAGCTCGGCGCATTCCTGTTTGAAGGAAGTGGCCTCGTCGGCGGCTTTGGTGACTTGATCGGCGAGTTGGATGGGTTTGGCCAATATCTTCTTGACTATGTCCCCCATGGGAGCAAATCAACATGAAAAAGAAAACACTATGAAATGGATCGAATATTTTTGTTTTCAGGCAGAAAGAGTAATGAATGGTTTTTTATGGTTGAAGAAGCAGAGGTTGTTTTACGAGGTCAAACGCAAACGCCCTTTCCATCTCAGTTCTCTTTTTATAATAAACAAACGCGGTCTGCTTCTCGTTAAGCTGTGACAACCAGACACGTCCTTTTCTTTATTAATTTGTGTACTAAAAAAGTATTTTTTATTTTTCGTGCTTTTGAAGTTTGATCTTAACCTAGAAAGGAATCTACCTCAGCAATCAGAGAGATTCACAGCTGCCTTTTCCCACAAAATCTGTACTGCGTACTGAACAACCACCGCACGTACCAATCTGCACTTTCCCTTTTTTTAATTTGTGTTTGGTCTCATTTGAGTTTGTATTAGGATTCACCCTTCACTTATCTCTTGTTAATTTATGGCAACGGGTAAATGTGATTCATGTGGAGCTTCAATCCATGTCAAACAATACGTTTGGACCCTTCGATCCAACCAGTACTGCTTCGAATATGTTGTAGATTTTATATCATAATAATCTAACTAATTTTATGGACCCTACACACCAATTCCTTTTTATCCTATAGTACCTATATAATCCAATAAATACGTTAAGTAATATGGTGTAATAAATGTAAGGGTTAATTATGTTTTTTAACCATTAATTTTTAAATTAATTTTAAAATTAGTCTATTTTGAAACTTTAGATCAATTTAGTATTTCATTTTTTCAAAATATATAGATTTAATCTTTCTAATCAAATTTTGTTAGATTTTTTTAATGTTTTGTACGCATTTCAGGATTGTATTTGAGTTATTTATAATGTTTGACACATTATTAAGATATTTTTTCAAAAGCTAAATTGATTGACATCTATATAAGGTAAATGAGTATCATCTAACTAATTAAACCAAATATATAAATAAATTTTTTATAATAAATTTTGGTTTCGGGTTAATATAATCTCAGCCACATGAATACATATATAGTGATTTTGATTTGCGTTAAAATATTAAACATTTAAAAGGTAAAGAAAATTTAAATGTGTTTATTTATTTATATTTGACTCAAATATTTAATTAGTAATAATTACATTCAAACTATTTTACCAGGAATGTTTCATTTTAATACTTTGAAAATTTTAGTAATGATACATATAGACACAGTCAATATAGAATAACTTTGTTCCCGGTCAAGTATTATTTGGTCAGCAAATTTAGATCTAAAGTAGTTAGTGTAAAGGTTTTTCAAACTACTGGTAAAACAAAGGAAAACATATGCAAAGGCATTTTAGCAGTTCTTTATGAACTTATTTGACCTTTTCAACGTTATTAACAGAACATGTACATTGTTTTCGTTAGTTAGTTTGGTGTCCGACCAAATTAAAATTAAAAGACGAGTTGAGAATGAATAATAAATGTTATTATTATTATTATTATTAGTTTTCTTATTTTATCGATTTTGTTTAATTTGAACTCACTAGTCATAAAAAAAATCAATAATGTGACATTTAATTATAGTTATATTATGATTAAAATAAAATTATCAATACTTTTTTAATAATTTTAATACCAAATTATGAAGTAGATTTAGAAATGACAATGAGTCGGGTGGGATACAGATAGTGCATACCCGCAACTCGATTCGTAAAAAAAATTCATGTGTTACCTGCTTGTTTACCCGTCGGGTACCCGTTTAAAAAATATCCGTAGATTTTTGAAAACTCACCATAAATATTTAAAAAAGATATATATTTTATAATTTGTTAAATAAAATTATGGAAATAAAATAAAATATAAATTTATTTTTAATTTTAATTTTAATTTTAATTAAATTTAATGTAATAAAATATAATTTTAATTTTAATTTTAATTAAATTTAACTTAATAAAATATAATTTTAATTTCTTACGATTAACGAGTATCTACGGATACGAATATAATCCATGTATCCGATCCGTTTATAAGCAGATATTAAGATACACAAATAATAAACACTCACAAACACTAACTATTCGCCATGAATTTTTTCTGCGAATATATGCATGCACATATGTTTTTGTCATCCTTATATTAGATTATCTTTCGTATAATAAGTATGTCATAATAGAATAATAATAGTTGAGTGGTTCATTCTCAAATGTAAAAAAAATATTATTATTATTATTATTATATCATAACTATTAATTAACGATTATATGTAATTTTATAATAAGTGATTAACCCGATAATAAGTTGTGATTTCGTAACAAGTAATTAATCAAACAATTTAGTAAAAAGGTAAACATATTGTTATTTTTTTAAATTAAATTACTTCATGAAATCTTTTAATGGATAATGGGATGAAGTTGAATAAAGGAATAACTAACGAGTACGATATTTAAAAAAGACAATTAAGCCAAAATAAAAAAAGTTAGATTACTTTTCCATTTTTTAATTAAAATATTTAATTTAGTATTCTATTTTTAAAATATTTAAGCATGAAAAATATAAAAAAAGAAAAGAAAAAATTATTTATATTATGAAAGAAAATAATAAGTAGATAAAAAGTACAAATTTATCCAAATAGTATAAAATAATAAATTAGTCAAATAAAAAATAATGTATAGAGGTTCAAATTTTCTTTTGTTATTCAATTGACTACTTTATATGAAAATGTTTGTTATTGTCTTTCTTTTTAAAATAACACTAACATGTTCATGACATGGAATAAGAAGACAACTTGAAAGATTTAAAGAATTAGAAGATCAAAATAGACATTTTTAAAATAAGGAATCAGCCCAATTTTTTTAATAAATCAAGAACCAGATTATAATTTAGCCATTGGATTAAATTCATTTTTCCAAATATTGAAAGTGTTAGTTACAAAAGAGATAGGTATAATTAACTTAAAGGAGTGAAATTTAAATTAAAAAAAAAAAGGATTTAAAAAATAATACGTATCGGTTTCAATAGGAAAACTAAGAAACTAAGATGATTTCAATGTAGGTTATAATATTCATAATCTGATAAGTAAGTTAAGTATTTTTAATTTGTTCTTATGATTAAAAAAAATGTTTTAAGTTTTATAAATCTCAACTTATTCTTTAGAAAATGAGAAAACAAACATCTTGAAACCAAGATAAATAGTAATTTTGAATAAAAAATATAAACATTACAAAATGTAATTAAGGCTCTAAAAAAATAATTTATTATCAACGACTAAATAAAAAAAATATTAATTACTATTATAATAAAAAATTATAATTTTCCAATTTCTAATTAGAAATTAAGTTAGAAATAAATTCATTTGGTAGCAAGTAATTAATATTTTTTTTTGATAAATATTTAATAATTAATAATTTTTAATTTTATAAATTAGAATCTAAATTGGTTATTATAATAATTAACAATCATTTGATCATTAAAATTAGTAATTAATAAAACTTTTTATTGAATAAAATTATTTTAAAAATAATAAATAATAATTTTTAAAGAAACGACGCAGTAAAATATAAATAATTTTGAAAAATGAAAATATTGAATACATTAAAGTTTGAAAAACTGTAATACAAAATTACTCCACTAAAATATATTATCAAATTATATTGATATATTTTTAATGAGTTGAATTTAGAGTTTGGGTAGTCCTAATTTGGACACACATAAAATACTAATATTTATTAGATATTGGTTTTTCACAATCACAGAATATTATTTCACTAACACATAATGGCCCAGCCAAATGTTTGCACATGCAAATACCATATATCACCACGTATGTATTCTCCCCTGGCCCATTCAAACACTAAAGTTGAAAAGCAATGATTAATTTGGACCAATAATTGGGAAAACATTATAAGCACTCTATCATGCATGTTCATCACAAATTCAATCTTTCACATGGTATGTCAAAACCATTGCTGTTATTTGCATATAATTATTGTAGTAAGTGAAATAAAAAAAAATGCAGAGTTTTATAAATTTAGAGAACACAATATAAGGATACGTATCGATTTGTATTTTATTTTTAATATTTTTTGGTAAATTAAAATTGAGGTTAGGAATTAAAAACTATAAAAGTTGAAATCAACCAAGACAAATCAATGCACAAATTCAATCAACCAAACAATCAAAAAAATTTAGTTATCTCAAGATTCAATTCAAATTTAAACAATTAATTAATTTAATCAATGGACTAAATTAATTATACAAATCATTCAATTTAATTTATATTTAGTTAGCAAAATTAAGATTCAATTAATTTATAATTTGAATTCTAATTCCAGAAACAATTTGATATCCAGATAACAGAATTGAAATTAGAGAAAAGAAAAATAAATTAAAATTGACGACGGATCAGGCAAAAGTAAATAAAAAAGTTGAAATATAATAATGAAAAAATATGAAAAGACGACTAATAGAGAAAAAGTTGCAATACAATAATGGAAGAATTTGAAAAGATGACTAATAGAGAAAGGAAAATTAAAATCCTATAAACTGTTCTATTAATTTTTATGGATGTGTTATGTTAGAATTAACCTTTACAATAGATAGTAAACCTAAACTCTAATGTTACAAACTCCAAAAAATAATGGGTCTAATTAGGTTTAATAAATCAAAGTATAAAAACATGCAAATGTCGCAACGTATTTATATTTAATTTGTTTGAACTTTTAAAAATCATAAAAAATAGTCAAAGAGTCCGAATCTAGTTATCCGTTCATCAATTTTAAAGTTTTAAAAGTGTAGAATCCAATACAGTTAGAATCAACAAAAACTATATCCAAAATAGTAAACAAAGATAAATAAACTAAAAACATAAAATAAAATTAATATATAATAAAACTATAAATGTGTGTAAAACATGTACCATAAAATGCTAATCCTATTTCTATGCAACACTTAGAAAAAGAGATATATTCAAAGGCTTTGTAAAAGCAAAAGAAATCCTAGTAAACTCAAATGCCCCTCAAAAATCATGATGAGAAAAAGAAAGTTTGAAAAAAGTGAGAAGTTAAAGTTTTAGAGACAAAAGGTGGTGGCTTTTGGGATGACCAAAAGGTTGGAGATGTAACAGGACCTGAACTTTATAAGACCATTATTATTCAACATGAACAAGGATTACCCCAATCCCAAGCCCTTCTGTCCCAAACACACGACAGATACGAAACTTGACAACATATAATTACTGACATTGGGGTCCCATTGCCTTTCAGATTGTAAACAACGAGTTCCATATAAAGTAGATTCAACTCAATATGTCTCCAAATTCTATGTTGTTTTATATGTGGATAAGATAACGATGTTTTTCTTTTTATTATTTATCAAAAATATACCTCAAGAGGTCTGAGACTAATAAAATATTTTGTTTTTTGTAATCAAAGTTTTCTTCATTTACATAACTCACTCATCTTGAATTCTATTGGTAGTGGACCAAATATTGCACGGTGTTCCGTAACTCGTACAACGATATATGTGATCGCTAACCCCTTTTATAATACTTGGCTTTAAAGGGAAATCTGCATATCAGTGGTCAAACAGGACAAGGGTAATTGCCAGAAAATGTGGTGACAAATTAACATTAGTGTTCCGCGAAGTGATTGATAATGTTGCATGCAGGCACAGGATTGGTTCCTTAGTATTTAGCTGAGAAACATGCATTAGTTTCCTATTTGTAAGTATCAGTGAGACATAGACGTCTAAATCGTATTTATAATGGGTGTTCTTTCTCATTGGTTCAACTTTCCTGGAAGCAACATCGTCTGGATTATCTACCAAACAACACTGTTTCTACATATCACAGGTCTTTTTCCCAACCATGCCCAATCTCATCATTTCCGCACGTTCAATTTTCAACAGTGAGGTCATAATTCATTTCATGAGTAAGTTTTAAAAGGCTTAATTAGGGTTTTTAACATAGTTTTTGTTCCGGTACACTCAATTTGTGGAATAAGAGCAATAAACCTCTTTTTCTTCTAGAACAAATATCAATATATGTATATTTTATTTGAGTTGTTAAAAATTGGTTTATATATGACGTTTCGTCCGCTTGCTACGTGTAGTTCTGAGTGAGTCCGTTACATAATGATTTGTGAATATTATGGATTACCTGGAGCAACCAATAATGTTATTAGAGACCATATGGTGACAAGGGCTGTTAGCAAAAATATATGACAATATCGTTTTGTTTTTTGTTTTTAGTGATAAGAAAAAGGGAAATACCCTATTTAAGTTTCTCACTCAACTGCAAAGTAGGTCCTATCATATCTCTTTTCTTCTCCAAATGAGATATAAAGTATCACTATCTTCTGTGTAGTGTATTATTAAAAGAGAGGAAATAAAGCCCGTATTAAACTCTAAGTATCTTTGCCCCATAGTAAGATCTTTCATTTTATTGGATGATCATAGTGCCTCAAAAAGTTGTATATTTGGACTTTTTTTTTTTTAATTTCAGGGTTAGTTTAAAGTTGTTGTAATTATGGATCGTTTGAATTTTCTTTTAATATAGGGCGAAGTCGTCAAGAGGGGGACGAGTGTCATAATATAAATCGATTTTATTTCTTTCAAAAAAAAAAGTAAAGTTCGTAAGTCATGATGACTAGAAAAGTGAAATTATTATGAGTCATAACAATTTCAATATCAAAAAAGTAGAATCATCATGATTAATAATGACTTCAGTGTATAAAGAAGTGAAGTCGTTATGAGTTCTAACGAGTTTACTTTTTTTCCAAAAAAAAAAAAATGAAACTGGTTTGTATCATGACAATTTCAATTCTGATGTCATCCACACTCCCGACGACTTCACCATTTTTTATAAAAAAGTAAAAAATTAAACCAACCAATATTTATAATTTCCACTTAAAACCACCCAAATAAATAAAAAAATACTTGTCTGGGTGGCATTTTGTTACAAAGAATAAGCTAATACAATTCTACGTTTTGCAAGGCAAATTATTATGTAATTTTCCATCTACGTGAATTTTGTGAACCGGTAAGAGGCTCTTATATTTTCTAATAGGCACCTTCTTCCTGTACCTCCTTTTTTTTTTCTGCACTCAAATACTTGATCAAGTTACCGTTTTACCCTCTCCTTCTTCTCCTATGCAGCCCCTATTTCCAGCGGCGGTGCACCGCCAGATTCCCCTGTTCCTGCATTACCATCATCCAATTCAACTCCCACCGCCAGCCGTGCGTGCATTTTTTGAACAAAGAAAAAGATGAAATCGAGTATGAGTGTGTTTTTGTGTTTCGGATTAGCGAATTCAAAAGATATTTTTAAGATTTGGGACTATCTTCTGGATAGATCAATTCGAAATATATGTTTTAAAATACGTTACGAATTAACAAAATCTAAAAGATATTTTCAAATTCAGGAGTACCTTTAGAATTGATTAATCCAAAATATATTTATATGTTCTGCATTGGTCAATCTAAATCTAAAAAGTATTTAGAATACCAAAAATAAAATTACACCTATGGTAGAAATCATTCTCAATCTCAAAACCTAAAATACATTTACATATCTGAAAATTTATACAAGATGACATCCAAAGGTTTTTCAGGAGAGATCGAAGGTCACTGTAAATGAAAAAGGAAGTGTGAGGAAGGTGAGGGTTGAGGTGCCGAAGAAGAAAGGAGGGAGGTGCATGACTCACAGGGAGAAAAAAGGAAGTGTAGAAAGAAACAGTATATTTAAAACCCCTTAGAGGCCCACTATCCTACAGACCCAAAAAAATTAAACTGGGCCTACATCTAAGAACTTTGATCTCGCTTGGGCCATGCATTAATTAGTTATCGCGCAAGTACGCACACATCGACCTATAGGAAAAAGAACATGAAAAATACAAATGTAGATTAAGGTTCATTGATTCAACTCTAAATGAGAGTAAAAAAATTGTTTCATTTGTTATTTTATTGAAATAATACGAGTAAATTGAATGGAAACGTTTGATTATTGATTGATGTTTATAAAAATATATGAATAAAGTGAATGTAAATATAAGGTTATTGGACTTGTTTTTGTTGAAAATTTTATGATAATTAGATTGACGTTTATTGAAAAATTTATGATTACGGGATTAGTGTTTGTTGAAATGGATTGAATTTGAGTATATAATATGATAACATTGGTTTCAATAATTCAAATACCTTCAATGTTATTATGAATAAGTTTTGTGTATTAACTATGTGAACTTATTATTCAAACAAGATACATTAACTTTATTATTGATAATCTAAATCTTACATATTAAGACATGATGATAATGAAAAATTGAAAAAACCTTTACATCATTTTCAGTTATTTGTGTATAGAATGTATGTATTTGATATAATACATTTAATATGAGTATTTCAAGATATATTTAAATGCTATTTTGTTTTTACATAAATTGAGATTCGTAGACATAATGCTTTAAAATAAATAAAATTGAGATTTCAATTGTATATGTAATGTAAGTTCATTTCAATTTTCCATAACAATTTGTAATGTAATGTAAAAGTATTGTAGAATAATCGTGTATATGTAAATTAAATTCATTTCAGTTTTCCATAACAATTTGTTGGGTGTTATTAAAACAATTGAGTTTTTTTTTTTCTTACCTCAAAAGGGATTACATCATTTTCTTCAATTGAAACACATTAGATTAAATGTCTAGCATTCCACACATTTTTACATTATTTAAATGCACCCTCTTGAGATTCATACCTTCATCCTTAAAGCTTAGTCTGAACAATTAAATTGATTGAGAAACATTCAACCTTCGAGGCAATTGTCCAATATCACAAAGTTAAATTAAAGATTATAATAAATTTCAACCTTAAAAAATATAATATTATTAAAATCTTGGTCATATGTTATATATTAGTTTATGCAGGTTTGTAGTATGCACGAGGTTTGAAGGAAGAAAGAAATCGTAAATGAAAATGTAGAAGACTTATTGTCGTGTGAATGAGTCAATGTTTGGTATCATATGGAAGCTTGTAGAACTTTGATCTTCCAAATCAATCATCATTTTCGTTTTAAATTTCATAAGCTTCTAGAACTTAAATAGCCCATCATCAATACAAATATACAAATTTAATTCAATTGTTAAGTTTACAGAAAAAGTGAAAGGGCAGAAACAAATTAAAAAAAAAAGAGTGTTTTTAAGGTTGTTTAACGGAAACTAAAAATAATGCTTTTTTTTCTTTTATTTATTTCATTGTTTTAAAAAATATATTTATATAGTGACATGAACACTTAAAATAAATAGTTAAATTTGACGCAAGTAATGTCTTTTTTTTCATTCTCTTTTATTCTCTCCAAAATTAATGGGCTCGCTTACAATGGGCCCGTGGCTCGTTTTCTGTTATTACTCGAGTGTTGGACTCTTCCAAACAAGGGAAGAAACTATTTTTAAACGGATTTTGGTTGCTAATTAACAGTTTCAAATAATGGTTAGTTCTTCAAACTACAAAATTCAACACTTCAATGAAATAAAGTCACCATGAATTTATTCAACCCATGTGTCCATTTAAAAATAACTCAAATATTACTGCAATTGATTTTTTGAAAACTCCTCATACTAATAATAATTATAACACTACAATAAAATTAAATTTTGACATAATTAACTATTTGAAATCTTTGGTAAAAGATATTCAAATTAAATATTTGGAATAATGTAATAAAAAATTTTGTGGAAATCTACCGGTATAATTCTCAATACTTCTAAAACCAGATAAAGGCATATCAGTAAATATTTATAATTAGTAAATTAAGAATATGAATGAAATTTTGCGTTTGTTTTGCTTCTTTACTATCATCTACCTGATCAGGAAAAAAAAAATAGTTGATACATTTTAATTGAACAACTTTAATTTTTTTTTTCTTTCTCCTCCAATTGTTATAAATCATCTATGATTATCTTTTATTCAAAAAGATAAATATCAAATAAATTTAGAAATGAGAATAAGATACGAATTAAGTATTTTAGCTCACTAATTCATAAATTCATAAATGTTGCATAATTAAGGACAGTCTTTACCAGTGAAGAATTGTTTAATAATATTTGTGTCGAGTATTTATTGATGTAGACTTTGAAGTATGAAACCACTTGCTTTTATATTTATTGTCTATGACTTTGTTTTTTCTTGTTGTGTAATTCTCAATCATGACATCAAATTTGAAATTTTAATAAAGAGAGGAGACATTTGAAATGTCGAACAAAATCAATATTATGTGTTGTGTTTTTTGAAAAAAGAAATTAGAGTTGTCAAAATGAGTTGAAATCTGTGAGATAATTCGGTTCACCATGGGTTTGGATTGGGTTGGATTTAAATTTTTTTACAAATTTTAATGCAGGTTGACTTTTTACTCAACTCATTTGGAATTAAGCTCATCTGGATTGAACTCGTGGTAAGTTTGGTTGGTGAGCCAACTCTTAAATAAAGGGTCACATAATTATTTTTTGTTAGGTTGGACTTTGCATTTAGATCAGGTTAGGTTATTTTTTTAGTCAACACATAAATAAATTGTATTTTTATGATTTTGATTTGTATTTGGATTATATTGAAGTTTATTTAGATTTTAATTAGAACTGTAATTTAGATTTGACTAGAAAAAATAAAAAAATTGTATTTTTTTAAATTAAATAAGTATGTAAATCAACTTGTTTAACCCCGATTCATAGTGAACCAAATTTAAATTTTTTCTAATAAATAAATTACATCGAATTGACTTACTAAATAATTAATAAGTGATGTACAAAAGAAATATGTCGGGATAGATTATCCATTTTAACAATTCTATTAAAATCTAACCTGAAAACTAAACTGTGAAAAAAATTGTCACCGAAACATCCAAACAGATGTGGAAATTTAAGTTCCAAAAAAGTAAATAATGAAAAGTGAAGAATACTAGTTAGAGAAATAAAGTGCAGAGAGGTTCCTTTGGGTTAATCTACTTTTTGCAATATTTGTGATTTTGCGTAAAAAAATGATGTTGTACTACTTGCCCCTTTGTCTTGTTGGAGTAGTAGCAGCCGATGAGGTCCCAGACATGTATCTAGAAGGTTTATGCATCTAGAAGCATTTATTTTCTCTCTCATCTGTTATTGATTTTGCGTATTTGAATAGTGGTTTATGATTGTGCTGTGGAAGATAGTTTGTCCACTGTAGTGATGGAAAAGGATATGTTTGTTGTCCCATCACTCTGTATCTTCGTTCTAGAACCAATGCACATACGACATACCATCACAACACAATAATTATATTATTTTTCAAACAGCCTCAAAAGTCACACCATGAGGAGGAAAAAATGTTTATAATAATAATTCCTTTTTATTTCTTTCGCAATTTCTGAATTATTTTCTGCCACTATATTCAGAATAATTATGGAGACGTATTCAGTTTTTTTTTTTGTACTTTTAAGTTGGTGGCAAATAAAATATAAAAGGAAATAACAAATAATAATATAATACTAAAATAATGAAAACTCATAACTTTATTTTATTTATATTCAATTAAAGGAATATTACCGAGGGATATAAAAAATAAAATAAAACAATGGAAAAGAACCATATGATAAAAAAATTAATTCTAAATTCTGTTTATTACTATTTTAAACATATCAATAAATGAGATACAAATACACTATATGTGTAAGTTTTTTCTTTATAATATCATATTATTTGTTATTTAAATTTTTCTTATTTATTTAATTAATAAATTATTTCAAGATTTTAGTTAAAAAACTTTAGTTACGAAAACAATTGATCACCAGACATTCACCGACTATTAATTAATTAATAATCGATAATTTTTTATATATAATAATAACTATTTTAATAATCAATAATTTTTTATTTTATAAATTTATATCTAAATTAATTATTATAATAATTAATAACTTTTCATTAATAAAATTGATTATTAATTAAACATTTCTTATAATGTATTATATCAATTCAAACATCAGCAACAAGTTTAATATCTCATTTAAAACTCACTACAACTTCAAAACTCATATCTCATTAGTTTAGTAGTTCAAAATTTGTACTTCAAAATCAGTAATAACATAACAACATCATCGTAATCAAAAAATAATTTAACCATATAAAATTCAATTAATAACAATATAATTTCTATAAAAAAAATCATAAGTTATGATATTCTCGACTTATATTAACAACTAAACTAATTATACATTTAGACTATTTCTAATTCTTCACAGACATGTTAATTAAGAACTCAAAAATCTAAATTAACTGAAAATTAACTCTGTACAATATTAACTTATTCTAAAACACTTAATTTCAACTCAAGATTATACCTTATACCATATTTTTACTTAGTTAATTATTGTTTTCCAAGTCACAAGAATTTTATGTTAAAAAAAAGTCTGAAATTACTCGCAAAAAGAGCTCCAAATCATCTAAAAAATATCTAAAATATCAAAAGTCAAAAATTGGTATAATCTCTTCATTTCACAAAATCTATGAAATCCAATTTTTCAACTTAAACTCATAAAAGACTAGAAAGAAGATTATACAAAAAAAAAAAAAAAAAAATATAAAATTAATTTTTAAATAAAATAAGAATAACCCTACCCTGTAACACAGTAACTCATGCTATCTAATTAAAAAAAAAAAGGAAATTCTAGTTTCAAATGTTAAAGAGAGGCTGAAAGATGTTTAAAAAAATGAGAACAAATTTATAAATGAATAATGAAAAAGTTAAAATTGTAATTTATTATTTTAAAATTTAATTTTAGTTTATTTTTAAAATGATCGTTTCTATTAAACTAAAACCAGACATGATATTATCTAATTGAAAAGAAAAACCAAAATGATAGTTTATTCTGTTATTCAAATATTATGATCTTTCAAGTGTCAAAAATAAAGGTTGTTTATTCATCTTTAATATATATATATATATATATATATATATATATATATATTATAATAT
>Ga0214544_1007596_pt1 | contig 18874 bp, 10 predicted proteins | sample CNSS3metaG_FD_160074 | JGI IMG/M metagenome (GOLD analysis project Ga0214544, IMG submission 160074) | Root nodule microbial communities from cowpea collected in UCLA plant growth center, Los Angeles, California, USA - CNSS3 | ecosystem: Host-associated > Plants > Roots > Nodule | place: USA... | reverse complement strand
TATTTATAATGTTTCTCTCAATTTCAGACCAAATTTATTATTTGTATAAATGTTATACTAATATTTTTTATTAAAAACGACTTTTTAACATATTACTTTATTAATTACTTTTTTATTAAGTACTCATTTTTTGTTAATTTTTTATTTTTTTTCAAAATAAAACAATATTGTCTCTTACTAATTTTAAATCAAAATTTCTATTGGTATGAATGTTATACTAATTCTTTTTTATTAAAAATGACTTAATAAAATGACTTTTACCACTAAATTTTAATATAAATATCAAATACTTTTAATTTTATAAAAAAATATTTTAATTATTAAAAAATATTAGGTGAAAATTGAATCAGATACACATAAGTAGGTACTAAATTAATACAAAAAAACATAAATGGGGACTAAATCGAAATCAACACAATGACATCTGATAGTGATACTGACACGGCATTGCAATGCCACGTGGCACTGACAATGCCACGTGTCACACACAGGGACTTGACACGTGGCATTTTTAATTTTTTTTTTAAAAAAAATTTAAAAATTTAAAAATTTAAAAATTTAAAAAAAAATTAAAATTTAAAAAAAATAAAGAAAATCACATATTGACACGTGGCATGTTGACTAACGGCGTTAGTCAACTATGTCTGAAAGGGACCTAATTGAAGCAATTTTCAAAAGTTGGGATACAATTGACACTTTTTTAAAACCGGGTACCTAATTGACACACTAGCCCCAAACTGGGTACTATACGAGTAATTAAACCCTTAAATTTAATAACGATGAGTATGATTTTTTCAACAATCAATCAAATTATCATTAATATATTTTTTAAAAATTACATTAGATTTTCACATTTTTATATATAATATATAACGATTGGCAAACTTTATTACTCTCAAATATACTCCATTATCACCTCTAAATCCAATAAAAAGAATAACATAAATATCACTTTCTAATCAATTCAAATCAATCATTCTCTTTCTCAATCATCACCCACATAAGAACACACCCTTCATCTTCATTGAACATGAATGACAAGGTCTTCTTTCATTTCCATTCATCTTAAACTGTATTTCCGAATACTTGTGAAATAATTTATTTGTTTTTATTTTCTTCTTTTAATTTTCTTTCTCCTCGTCTTCTACAATTTAAAATGCATTTATATTATATATTTCAGAATCTACAATCTATATTTTAAATTATACATTTTCGAATCTTCCATGGAACTCGGAATGCAAATTCCAAATTAGAGAATAAAATTAGAATTTTCAAATATATGACGGTGCAAGATGAAATTATGGAAGTGCAGGAAGAATTACCCACCGAGAAAACCTTATCTCATTCATGAATCATGACAAAGGCTTTTTCTTCGTGCACTCTCATGATTTGTAAGTGCATCCTGATATAAACAAAAAAGACTAATGTACCTTCAATCGGTGCACCATCGTTGTTGTTGACCAAGCTTGATTGGGAGCTTGTTATGAAAACTTGTTCCCAGAAGTCGTGTATATAGTATATAATAAAAGAAAGATTATTCTAGAAAATATCTCACGTGTTTCAAGTTCTAATAAGTTTAAGAAATGTATTTTTGTTTTAAAAAAGCTAGTTAATTCTATTATAAAAAGTTTGTTCCGAAATTTATTTTCGAAAAAATTGTCATGGAATTCTTATTATATAAATTATGTTCCAAAATTTCCCTTTTAAGAAATCCTAGTTCGAAATCATGGGTTTCGAAAATTCTAAAACTTGTTTTAGATGTTTAGAATAAAATAATCCAAAAATCATCTTTAAAAATGATCATTTAAAAAAAATTAAATATATCTTTTTTCCTTTAACTTTCAATAAAAATAAAAATTAGTCTATTTTTTTAAAAAAATATGTAAATTTAATTTTTTTAGTCAAATTTTGTTAAATTTATTTAACACATTTCTAAGTTATTTACATATTTGACACATTTTCACTTCAATGTTAATTCAAAATATATGTTTAAAATATCAAATAAATTTAAGAAAATTTCGTTAAAAAAAATTAAATCCACACATTTCTAAAAATAAAGAACTAAATTAAACAAAAATTTCAAAGAAAGACTAATGTCAAGTTTTATTTATAATTAAAGAACTAAAATCATATTTAATCGTTTTAAATATTATAATAACACATGTAGAAATTACGGATTGTAGGTTGAAAAAGCCAACGACAAACGTTATTGAGGATGCTACATGAAATGCTTGCTAATAAGGATCAGAAAAATGAGAGTTGCAAAACATTTCCAAGTCCCTTTTTTTCTCAAATAATGCCATGTTGGTCTAATCTTGTAACATGGGCAATAAGAACTACCCAAAATTCATCTAAAGTGATGCTAACACAACACATATTTGATCAAAATCATTAATAAAAAAATCAAATCACAGAGAATTGCAGTCCCCTAATTTTCACTACAAGTTTTTTCATCCAATGGGTTACATGTGAGTCAGTTGCCTATAATAAATATCAGATGGATGCATTTATATGACATTTTCTTCTCTTGTGTATGGTGGAGGTAGCAAGTTGTGTATGTCAGCAAAGAGATCTCCACGGCCATATTGTGGTTCCGCAACAGGTGAATCCAAGACCGAGTCAGGAATTGCTACCAGGGTTTCTTCAAAAAATTGTTTAATTGTCTGCATAGTTAAAAGATCAGTTAGTTTTTGAAGGAATGCAACAACAACTGAAGTATAAAATGACAGTTACTGTACACAAAGAAGGAGAGAGATGATTTAACACTATGCAACAAGATACTGGTGAGATCACAGAAAAGTACCTTGTATACAAAAGAGAAATCTATGTTACTAAGCTTGGCTTATTGGTAATAAAGTTGAAAGGGAGGGTGAGAAAGGTTGTTGACTTCCTAAATTATAGGTGTTTAAGTTTCTTTTATAAGATAATTAACACATAACAGCATCTTTTCCTTCCATGACCGGAAAGCAGGGAAAATAAAAGTGAATTAAGAAGAATCTGTAAGATTTGCTTAATGATTGAAGTTTCATTGTCCTGGACATTGACAACTTCATCTAAATAGAAAGTGAAATATTGTCTAAGCATTCAAATAATAGGAGGTTTTTCATAGTAAATTATACCGTGCAAGTTTGGACTGCAGAATCTGCTTTGCGCTTCCAAAGTCCATTCCCAGGCTCAGAATGGAAAAAACCAAGTAAAGGCTGCAGCAAACATGACATTCATACGGTAACAGCAAATTATAAGTAGACGTAAAAAATATAATATTATAGATATATAAACAACTTGCTTCATGCAAATGAATGGGAGGAGGAACAAAGGGTTAAGGAAAAAAAAAATCCTCCAGTGCATATAACTATAGTTAAAGCCATGTGTATATATAAAAGAATATGGTTTTATCATATGTTAAATGAGTTTATATAATACTATAGAGAAACTCTCCTTGATATTAGAAATTTTGCAATCAACGAATGGGTTATTTGTCTGTTACCACCTTTACAATGTCTCGCACAGTTGGGCCGAGTCCATATTGTCCTAATACTGAGTCCCCATATACTTGATATTTCTCAAGAACCTTTATGAAATAAGAAAAAGAATGAAAATAAAAATTAGTATGCTCAAATTGTGCCATGTTAGTAAAATATCAGAATAATCCATTCTAATTCAAAATTTCAGTGACTGGACCTGACGACGTGTAAGATCACTACTTGGTGCACCATAAATTGCAGCATCAACATGTCCCAAAATATGCCAAGGGCTGTTGAAATTATTAACAATGGTTATTCAAGCAACAAAGTATCCATTTATAAAAGCCGCTTTAAGAAAGTTCAAACAACAGAAAAAACATAATTAGAGAAATAATTATTTCTACGCATCAACCTAATCTAGAAATTAGGATAAGTGGTTCTTTACATGATAACAGAACTACACAACTCCTCAAAAGATATTCATACTTCATTAGAATTAAATCTCCATTGATAACAATGGGGCTTGAATCAGTCAGTAACAAATAACAGTAATTTTTCTGGTTACACAATTGTTGTTAGTCTGACAGATGGATTTGTCAATTAGCAGATTAGTTGATCGGTTAGCTATATAATATCCTTTGCTTTGCGGAATTCTGTAATAATTGTTATATACTTTCTCCAAGAGTCCAGATTCTCTACTAGTTTTTTTTTGTGCTGCTTTCTGCTGAACATTAAAAATACATTGTATTGATATTTTAAATATATTTTTAATATATTTTAAAACGTCAAAATTAGTGATAATCAGTGTATTATGAATGCACAGTAAAGGAACAGCACAAAAAAACCCAGCAGAGAATCCAAATACTTTCTCCACCAGTTTTCCTACTTCCCACCGCTCCCTTCATTAAGTCCTGCTAAGCACTAAACGCACTACTTCACCTTCACCATTAACAGAAACCCACACATATAGGTACTCACAGATGTGTGTGCACAAAATGTATTCTCCTTCATACCCTAAAGGTGTTTTTATACATAACTAACCATTTGTTACGTTACAACGGCATCCCTATACAAATGTCTCGTTCATCTACAAGGACTTGACCACAAGTCCACTGATCCGGATATTCAACAAAATTTCCTCTTTTTCGTTCTACTAATTGCATGTTTTCTGAACATGTACCTATCAGTTGGGAATTCCATCTAGCAACAGTACAATTGCATTAACTTCAATGCAAATTTGTAAAACAAACAGTCACGTGCCTTCGTTCATCGGGGGAATAAAACCTCCAGTCAGACAAAAATAAAAGACTCCTGATGTTTGAAAGCATTTGAAACTTCACACATGCAAAAGGGGCAATAGATGAATACTTTGTATTTGACACTTACTTATGGTATGCAGCACGTCCAACCATAACACCATGGGCCCCGGCCTTTAGAGCTCCGTCGGCCTACAGTTGAATTTCACGAACAGAAGCATGAGAATAATAAACACCTTATGATTAGAACACCAATTTCAAAGCTACAAAAAGCCTAAAGATTCATTACATTCATGAGTACACTTAACCATCAAAAAACTGGGAAGGAGGAAAGAAATTATTTGGCATCTTAAACATCAGATACATCAAAACTATAAAATCCAGTTACAAGAATTTTAGCACAAAAAAAAAAAAAAAAAAAAAAAAACCAAAAAAAATCAAAAAAAATTTTAAAAAAAAAAAAAAAAAAAAACATACCAAACCCATAAGAATCCAAATGATAGCTTGAACAATATAATAATGACTTTTGTACATGGAATTCTATATTGACTTTAAAGAGACTGGAATGATCTCAAATGGCCTTATACTAATAGCAGCAGAGCCACAAGTAAAATTCACGAAGGTATAGCACTGAATTTATACAAGATAGTGACCATTATAAAGCAACATCAAAGCAAAAAGGAATATAATTAATTATGCATATACTATATGCATCAAGAATTTTTTTTTGTGATCATAAAGTACCTATCAGACCCAAAGGCAAGTTTTACCATAACGTTATACATATGACTATACTATATGTTACTGATTGTTGAACTTTAAAAGGACAACATGAAAGAAAGATGGGTGTAGTAAAAATGAGCATGTTCAGATGGATATAAGTCTCACAAGAAAGAATATATGAAATGTTTGGATTCTGTTGCCGTAGCACCAACTAAGGAAAAGATGACAGAAACAATTAAAGTTATTTGAGCATGCATAAAGATCACATGAGGCACTTGACGTACATCCAGACATGGGTTACAGTGTGCAATAAAGATGCATCAAGGGCTGACATAAGAAAAATCAAGGAGACCCAGTCAGACCATGGGCCAGTTGAACAGTGACAGTGACGAAGTTCCCCATTAAAAAATGGTGATGGCATTAAATTGAAAAGGTCCTCAAGCAAATCCTTAATCATTTCTCGTGATCGCTCTCAAGCAACTTTCTCATCCTCACAAAGCCTTAATCCAAGCTTCTATTCGTCAATATCCAACACAAGCTTGTGATTGTCTGCTCTAGGATTACTAACAATGTTATTGATACCAGATAATGGAAAATTTTCGGGACCCAAAATTCTTGTATGAAAATATACCAGAAGCCTTAACAGTTTATGGCGGAAGCATCACAGACAAGAAAAAAAAAATAATATATATATATATATATATATATAATTTTATAAAAGCCAAAGAAATAATTGTAATGCAAAAATAATGAAAGATAATCATAATTAATAATAATATCATGTCTAGAAATTCAAATGACGACAAAATCAAATTGAAAACCAGAAATTACAAGTTCAAAACTTTAAATAACAACAAAACATAGTGAAGGAGGGTGCTAGTTCAATGTGGGTAGGGTTGACTTGCAGTCAGCAGCAGCAACAGAGACAGAGGCAATGGAGGCAGAGGTGACGATTGTAGCGTCAGCGGCAATAGCAGTGGCGCAACAGGAAAAATAGCAGGATTGCACGACATTCAAGGAAGTTGCCAATTCAACAAGGGTAGGGTTGTCTAGTTCAATATTCCGTTGTAATGTTTGGTTTAGGTCAGGTTGTTCGGTCCAACTCATTTTTTTGAAAGAAATAAAATACTATGGTCAACCCCTACAACAAATATTCATTGATTGTCTAATAACTCATGATACAATAGACTCAACAAACGGATACCACCTTGGAAAGTGTAGGCTTGGACTTAACTCAACCTCAAAATCGAATTGCAAGATAAGGTTTATACCTACTTATATATTATAATTTGGTCATATTTCTAGTCAATATTGGATCTCCAACATAAATTAATTTGTTCTAGTGTACTATCATAGTACAGTGATTGATTCATTTATATAAAATATAAAATGATCCAGAGTTTTCTCAATTTTTATAACAAGCAACACAATGGGAAAAGAAGTTAATAATTGTTAAAACACTGTAATAAGTCTAGTTTATTTAAGTACATAATGTATGATGAGTGCCTGAATGGGGGATAAAGAAAAAGGGCAAAGAAGCATCATTCTAAAGAGGATAACTATAAGCATGACAAGAGAAGATGTTCTTGCTCACAAAAATAATTTTGTAGCTTCTTTATTTTGGGAATTTCTTAGACTCCAATTGTACAATTTATCCTTTTATTTTTATTTCAAAAAGTAGGTGCAAATAGAAATTTTAACTTAGCCTTTATTAGGCCATATCCAGCTCAAAAGGAGCTACTGGATGCAGCCAAAGGAATGCAAGGAAGCAAGAAGCATGTGGCAACCACCTCAAGCCCATCATAGGCCCATGTGAAGTTTGGCCAAAGACTAGACATGGTAAGGTCAAGGACATTCAAACAGGGAAAGTGACGCAAGTGTGGAGAATGAGACACAATCATGGAGATGACCTTGACCCTTCATCTAGATCTAGGAATTTAATTTCTGAAATTTCCCTCTCTTTTCTCTTTATAATTTTCGGCCAAGCTTATCTTAATTGTCTATATAGCCAGCCACTCCCTCTCTTTGTAAATAACTTTTGAATCACAAATGAAATTTGTCAGTTTGAGACACTTAAGAGAATGATCTTCTACCTTGGAGTCTTATCTTGACTTTTAGAAGTCAAGTGATGATTTTTCCCTAGCGCTTATCTTGAAGATGGAGATGCTTCTTCAATGGGTTTATATAGCAAGAATGCACAATACTGGTGACGTGTTTTCACATATCAAATACATGCCCAACAATATGTGTGTGCAGTTGCTATGTCCTTTAAGTTTTAGAAATTTGTGCACAATGTCAATGCCCATGCATCATAATTGTGAACGTTAAATACAGGGATTATTTTGGATGATAATATATAATATATAGCAGAAAATTTCTCTATAATGAATACCAACTCCCATTGAAATAGAATGAACAATTAGATAACAACTCACCTCATCAATACTAGTAATACCCCCATTGATTGTAAATGTTAAGTCAGGGAAGTCTCGTAAGAGGCCATAAAAGTATTCATATCTGCACTAAAAAGTGTGTATCATCTCCAATCCTATATTAAATGACTATAAAAATCAAATCTCAGTACTCTGGCACATACTTCAGGGGAGGAATACTCCGATTTTCAGCTGGGGTAAGGCCCTTAAGCAGTGCCTTCCTTGAGTGGATTATGAAATGCTTAGCAGGTGATAGAGAAGAAACCTTGTAAATGAAATCACCTGAGAGACAACAAAAGTGAAGGTTAATATGTAACCGCAACAACAAATGCACAATTATTTTAAAGATATCATGACCTAACATCAAAGTATTGCTTCTAATCACGTAGCAATCCCTTTGAGGACAATTGTTTCACAAAATGTAACCATCTTACTGACCAGCAATCAAACTCAAAACACAATAAAAAAAGTATAACAACCATTCAACCCTCAGATTCTAATAGGGGCTTCCTTGTTATAAAAATAGTAAAAGCATAAAGCACTATGACTCTTAAGAAAGAGGATTTAACATATAACTCAACCTCACAAAACCAGTTTGTGAGGTGAGGTTTGTAGGGACGGATTCAGTGAATTTTTCCCTAGTAAAGTTACGTAAGTTTGCTCAATTTTCATGTGTTGAATGACCAACTTCAATTTTCCAAAATATATATATATATATATATATATATATATATATATATATATATATATAAAAAAGAAACCAGTTAAAAATTGCACAAAGTTACGTGACTTTTCCCAGGACTTTTCCCTGGAAAAAGTTATTGAATCTGTCCCTTTTGCACCCACTTATATACTGTAATTTGGCCTTATCTCTAATTGATGTGGGCTCTTCAACATACCCCTTCACACTGAGGACTAGAGATCTCAAGCTTGAGACTAAGAGGGAACCCTTAATAGCAGGTGACACAAGCTTGAGACTAAGAGGGAACCCTTAATAACAGGTGACACGAAACTAACACAAAGCTAGGTTTGATACCATCTTAAGAAAGTTGAATTTAAGCCTAATTCAATCTCACAAAACTAGTTTGTAAAGTAAGGTTTGCGCCTACTTATATACTATAGTAAACTATAATTTGGTCTTATCTCTAGTCGATTTGAACTCTTCAACAATGCAAAATCTTAACTTCTCTCGGGTAAATAGATTTGGAAGTAAAACACTTGAACCAAAGTCTTTTGTATCATCTTGATGGATGCATATAACAAATTTGACAAGGAAACTAAACTAACATTTGGCAGATGCAAAGTGGTAAGAGGAGTTAATGGAGGGAATGGATGAGGAACAATATTAGGAGATGTGTCAAAATTGGATCCAAGGATTGCTGCGAGAAAAGATTTTTGGAGGAAGCTCAACATTACCAATTTACTGAAGAGGACACCTGTAGTGGGTCAACAGAGTAAAGTGTTATTTCAAGCTTAAAGGGAAGTTTGATGGGGAAAGATTACCGGTGGCAATGGTAGAAATGAATGGTCAAGCATTTTTGTTTCCAATGGTGGGAACTGGACAGAATTTCAAAAAGTTAGCATATGGAGATTCCAACTCTCAAATATGTACATCAAGAATTTGCAGACGTTGGGGTTAAGGGATATTCTATCAAGAACTACTGAGGGCAATTTGATAACTACACAATCTTTTTACCAAACACAGAACCAAAGTACATTGGATAGTTTTCTTCAATGGGAAGAACTCCAAACCAAACGGAAGTTTATAAGTTGTACCCCTATAGAATATTTAACTTAGAGAATGGATTGATTGTGCTCACTAACTAAATCAATAAGAATCACCAAGCATTAAACAAAAGGGATTGCTCAGAAAAGTGATGGTGGGGTAACATAAAGGAGCTACCTATCCATCTTCCTAAACGTTTGTATATGGAGATGGGTGTAGCCTACCTGTGCAGACTAACCAACCAATGGAAGGCAGATTGATGAAAACGACTAGCTCAATGTCACTTTTAGAACCAAAGGAGGGTGATTCAAAATCCTTTCCTGTGCAGAATTACAAGAGAAAATCGAAGACCATTTTAAGGTATGATGAGAAATAAAATCCAGATCAGATATGCATAAAAAAGCAAAGAAGATGCTGGGCGACTACAAGATCATGGCAGAAGGAGAACTTTTCCTAAATTTCACTCAAAGGTTGGATGTGATTCCTGTCAGTGATTCCTAATGGTGATGGTGGGCCATTTGAAGATACCACTACAAGCCCTATGGCCAAGGCTTGTGGTGTGCCATGATCTTTAAATCCTGCAAGCTTCCTCCACAGGTATGAACAAAATACAAAAGAATTTTTCATCTTTTAGATGTGAATGGACAAAGAATGTTGTTAAAAAAGGACCTTACACAATTCATTGTAGGAATCATGATCATCCACGCCAATTCGACATTTAACTGTAACAGGTACATTTGTATTGGCAAAAATCAATGAAATAGCCTCTGCAACAAACTTTCCTTGTAAACATTAGAGTTCCACATCAGTGCATATAGATTAAGAAAGTCTACATATTCAATCTGCTTTCACATCAAGTATGGATGATGTTCTAACCTTTGGATCAAGCATAAGACGTGCACCAAAGCATCCACGTCCAGCTACTCTAGGACTTGGGCATCCACAGCTGGTATAAGTCAAAAGTAAAAAACGGATCTACCAAATTGTAAATAAAAATAAAACATTATGAATTAAGCTGATAAGAAAATAAACAAACTTGAAGTTTATCTCATCATAGCAATACGCATTTGCCAGTTCAGTTGCTTTTGCCAAATTATCTAAATTACTTCCACCAATTTGAAGCACAATAGGATGTTGATCTGGAGAATATGCCAAGAATCTGTCCTGAGCAAAATTGACAAGAAGAATCAATAGTTGGGTTAGAAATATAAAGCTATAGTCTCTACTTATAAGTTTAAAGTTTTAGGAGACTCCAGTATATGATATGACTAAACTATGCATAATCCAAACTTCAAGCCAAAAGGATTCTTCCATGAAAAGTGTGTTAGATCTCTGATGACATAAATAGATGAGATTGACTACAACTGAACCAGAATATATCCACATAATACTGTGCATAATCACTGATGTTCGTGACTGACATCAGCATGATATCAATACAATGATAGGTATATACAATACACAAAAAGTAAAACCCTCTTCACTCCCTCCATACAACTTAGTTACTGTAGCATGAGCTGTAAGCTTACTAACAATAAATAACACTCTATCTAGCTTAAGGTTTTAGCAGAACCGGTCCTTGACAAATTGCAACCATGACCCTTTTCTTTCAACAAGAAGAAATATGTTTACAAGCTTACCAGATTTCCCTTTTGATAAACAATTGTTTCAGCAGCAAGCATCTCCGTGTAGAGCCAAGTGTGCTTTGACAAGAGACGTGCAAGAGTCCTATAGTGATGATCTGTCCAGTCCATCATTGGGGCCACACTGAAAATCCAAACGAACAACAAAATCAGATTGATGAAATATCACTATGGCATATGCAGAAAGCAGAGATACACAGCTACCCACCTGAACAAAGGAGGAAAATAGTCGTTTGCAACCATCACAGCTGTTTCAAGTGATTCTTCCCCTGACAAAATGCAGAAAACAACCCGAATCGGCACAAGTTCCTCTATGATTTACCCCACAATGAGATAATAACTTATGTGTGACTAAATATTACAACTTACATCAAAAAAATAAAAATGGTAGTTTTTACTCAATGATATTATCACCCGTAACAATAAAAACTTCGGTCAAAAAACTTTCTTTTTTTTTAAATCATGGAACAGAACAAAATTTCTACTAAAAAAAATAATTAAAAATAAAATGCTCCGAACAAACTATTATGGTAACAACTCTGAATCAAGCCAAAGCGCTTTCGGACCAAAAGAATGGTTTTCTTTTGAATGTGAAATAGAAGGGTTTTAAGAGAAGCAAATAAGGGTTTATTACCTGTGGAATAAGAACGAAAAGTGGTGGAAGCGACTGGTCGCAGAATTCGGAGACAAATTAGTCTCTATTCTCCGAAACTATTGAAAATCGGAAAGCTCCTATGCTGTGCCCCCACTTAGCCCCTTCATGCTCGGAGGTTTTTATACACACATAGTTGGGTTAATGTTCGCAAGTTTTAATGATACTTATTTGTTGTTTTTTTATTTAATTAGTTTAATGTTTAAAATTAATTGAGGTTATAGTTTATTTTGAAACTGTTTTCCGTGATTTATTAATTCTGTTTTGAGAATCTTTTGTTAAAACTTATTTCGAAACCTTTCAAAAACCAAAGATGTTTGGAAAACTTAATAAAATATTTTTTTTAATAAATTACACTAAAAATATAGCAATATAAAAACAATTAATATATTAAAGTTATCCCGATCAAGAAATAATAAAAAGAATCTAAAATATATAATTAGGAATAATTGTTTCATATTTTGGAATAAATATGTTAATATAATTCAAAATTTATCTATAATTATAATATTTTTTATGATTTTATGTACCAAACATTTTATAATTTCATTATAAACTTTAGTGACACTAATTAATTTTATTCTAATAATTATTTTTTAGTTATAAAAAAAAAGGGTAAAAAAAATATGTGTTTATTCTTACTACTTAAGTTTAATTCAGATTTAATCTCTTCCAAAATTTAATTATTTTTAATTAAGTTTCTATTCAATTGAGTTGGCCAACAAATTTATATTAAACTCTTCATAACCAATACTTAACAAATTATATATTTTTTAATTAAATACATATTGCTTGGTTTGGTTTTATTTATTTATCATGTGATATGACTATTTATTGCTATTAAGTGTATGTGTGATGTTTTTAAGTTTTTTATGATGTCCATAATAGCATGACAGATGATTGGAATCAAAACAATACATAAATATATATATATATATATATATATATATATATATATATATGTGTGTGTGTGTGTGTGTGTGTGTGTGTGTGTGTGTGTGTGTGTGTGTGTGTGTGTGTGTGTGTGTGTGTGTGTGTGTGTGTGGGTGGCTGTGTGTGGGTGTGTGCGTGTGTGTGTGTGTGTGTGTGCGTGTGTGTGTGTGTGTGATAATCTGAAAATATTAATTTGTCTTGATAGTCGACTAAGCTACTAATCTAGTTAACTAGGTTAGTTTTGGAACTTGGATTTGAGCCCTGTCATAATGTAGTCAACTAGCCAACTAATCTAGTCGACTAAGCTCGTCCTGATAGATAAGATTAAAAGAGATCCTGCACCTTCTGCAAAGAGAATTATTCAACCCAAAGAAAGAAAGAAAGGTGTGAAATAGGTTCTTGGAGCAATTTTGGAAGATCCTCTTGAGAATTTCATCAAGACACATCAAAGTTGGCTTGGCAAGATGAAGAAAATTCAGACTTGGAAAAGGTGTACTCAATCTAATCTTTAGGTTGTGTTCTTGTGTTCTAGTACAATTTGAAACTCTTTGTTTTGTTGTTTTCTATTTAAAGTAAGCGTGTGTGATAGCCTTGCTCTTTTGTTGGTTGAAGCAAGTGTGTGGTAGCCTTGCTTGTGTGTTCTTTTTGTCTTAGAGTTTAGATTTACCAAGTGTATATGTAAATCTTGTAATTATTGAGATATAGTAAAAATCTCTAGTTATGGTTTGCTAGGAGAAACTGGATGTAGATTCTAAAGAATCGAATCAGTATAAATTTCTTGTGTGTTAAATCTCTTCTTCTCTTTATTCTTAACATGGTATAAATGCTCCAAACATTAAGCATTCAATTACACTATTTCAATTGATTCAACAAGCAAAGGTTCTATCAAAACAGTTTCGAAATTGCTAAACCTGGGTAAAATTTGTTAAAACCAATTCACCCCCTCTTGGTTGTGAAATATTGGTACATCAAAACTAACAGTATTATCTTGTTATCTCATCTTATCCATAATTACGAGTTAAGAAATGTGAGATTTTAGGATTAATATAAAAATTATATATAGTTAATGAAAAGCGATGAGTGACTTGATTTCTTGATGATCCTTGTATAATCTCCATTTAACCTGAGTAAAGTTCATGCTATCCATCTAGAATTAGATTGTTATAGTGCAGACAATCTCTAAATAACATATCTACAACAATAGAATAACTCCTCAACACAACTCATATCCATATCCATCTAGAATTAGATTATTATATTGCAAACAATCTCTAAATAACATATCTACAAAACTAGAATAACTCCTTAACATAATTCATATCCATATCCCTCAAACTAATGTTAGGAAAATGCTCATATATCTATCTACAAATGTTATATGAAAGTATTGGCATGGTTTTAATGCATATACAATTGTATAATATGGAAAAAATTGGCAAATAAAACAAGTTGATCACTTGCAAAGCTACTATAAACGAGTCAATGCAACTACTCCTCAAGAATATCCTTTGCATATCTTGAGGTCGCAAAACATGTCTCTTATGCAACACAAATTTGTCTTCAATCTCCATTTTAGGTGAAATGTTTTGCATTTTAATTTTCTATTATTTTAAATGGAAATTTTATATTTATCCTTTGTGACTCTTTGTACCTTTGGCAATACCTTGGTTATAATTTCTAAGAATAAAAGACTTTTTTCATGAGTAGAAAATACAACAACAATAAAAATATTCATTGTGTGGTTATATTGTATTTTTTGCACTTGATTAAGTGGACATAGTGGGTGGCAACAATGTTGATTTGTAATTGTTCTTTTGTTGATTATTGCTGATTATTGTTACATGAATCAGATAGTTTATTAATATTGAAATGTTTTTGTAATTTATAATTGTTTCAATGTTAATACAAATGGAAAAAAATAATTGTATTACGTCTACCATGACATGAGAAGTATGAATGTCTTAAGTCTTATGTGATCAGTAACATTATCTAAAAGTCCTACTCAATTTGGACCATTTGAAGTTCAATCCTCATCAATGCTAGAGTTTCCTATACAACCATAGTCATTTTAACCATATTAACCCCAACGTCATGAATTTGAAACTTATTGAATTCAACCAAGAGAAACTCTTGTTACACTTACTATCATAATAATAATATATGAACTTCCTTTTAGATTTGTTGAAAACCAAAGGTTTAAATCATAAATCTCAATCCTAATTTAAAATCTCCTCACAATTTACCATGAATAGATATTAAATACTTGAATTTAATGGTGAAAAAAATGAAGTTAAAATCTTTGTTATTTGAAAGTTTAACTTATATTTACTTTAGATATAACTTGTTAGTTTGAATAAATTGTGTTATGTTTTTATTTTTGTCATGTTTTAAACTAGTATAGATAAATTTGTTATGACTTGATTTATTGACTTATTTGAAACTTGTTATAAATATTGTGTTACTTTTTAATTAGGTTGATACTTGAAAGTTGTAAAATTTAAAAAATAATTAAAAATAAAAGCTTTTAAAAATTGATTCCTAATTGCACAACCTAGACCAATGTGTTGTATTGGGTTTAACATAGCAAAATACATAAATCAAATTGAACCCAATTTAATATTTTTAAAATTATTAAATAATGAGTTTGTTCAAATTCTATCTGATTCAACTAATAAACACATTTATTATAGACAATTGGTCTCATTATCAAAATACAAAATTAACAACTAACGATTAACACATGCTGATAAAGAAAAATAAAAAGTAAAAGGGATAAGTAATGAAACAATTACTGACATATTCATGAGTGAATTTGAAATTTTATTCTCTAATTATATTCTAAAATGACTTATATAGAAATGTATTATGAGTTGTTCCAACTAAGAACATTTTATTAATTTCTCAATTTAGGATATAATTACGGACAAACCATTATAAAATACAATTTTACATCGTTTTATTTGTAAATTATACCAAAATAACATCAAGACTAATCTATAATATTTTTTTCAAAATAGCCCATTTCAAAATTCATATTCTTGAAGGTATTTCAAGATCTTAAAAAAAAAAGTTGTTGCCTTTACGTAAAGAGAATGAACAAAGTTAATTCTTAATTATGTTATCTATCACAATGGCAAAAGAAATTGTGTTTATAGACTCGTAAGAGAAAAAAAATGGAGGTATGAAGATGTAAAAGGTGTAAAAGGTTTTATAAATAACGAAAGTGTTAATTTATTTTAAATATTGCTCAATAATACTTTGATAATTGCACATGCATTTGAAAAAATGATACAAGAGTATTTATTTAAGAAAAAACAACTTTTTAATAATATCTTTTATTTACTCGGGAATAAATTTTCAAAATATAATAAACATGAGTTAAATATTCTTTTTTATCATAAAGTATTTTTAAAATTGTATTTAATTGTTAAATTAAATTATATATTTATTTTATCTCTTCACATTTTAAAATTTATATAAAAAAATCTCTAACAAGAGTACATGAAGTGTTTCTCATGTGAGAAAATAGACTATAATATAATCTTCTTTTGTAAATTATTAAAAAAAAATTTACATTATTTTCTTAAAATGTAGAGACAAAATAAATATATAATTTAATTCAGACACTAAACATATTTTTTATAAACCAAAAATCTAAATCCTATTTTGAAATCTCCTCCTGATTTATCATGAATAGATATTGAATTTTTGTATTTAATGGTGAAAAAATGAAGTTAAAATCTTTGTTATATGAAAGTTTAACTTATATTTATTTTAGATATTACTTGTTAGTTTGAATAAACAAAATTGTGTTTTTTTTTTTGTCATGTTTTAAACTACTTTAGATAAACTTGTTATGATTTGACTTAGTGACTTACTTTAAACTTGTTTTAAAATTGTCTTACTTTTTAATTTGGTTGATACTTGAAAGTTGTAATATTTAAAAGGGTTAAATATGTTTTTGATCCCTTAACTTTCAGTGAATTTTGGAATTAGTCCATTTTGAAACTTTTGACCAATTTAGTCCTTCATCTTCCGGAATACGTGGATTTAATCCTTTTAATCAAATTTTGTTAGGTTTATTTGATGTTTCGTACGCATTTTAGGATTGTATTTGAGTTGTTTATATTGTTTGACACATTTTTGCTTTAAGGTTAAGTCAAATACTATTGTGAAATGCACTTGAAATGTCAAATAAACTTAACAAAATTTGATTAAAAGGACTAAATCCACGTATTTTAAAAGATGGAGGACTAAATTGGTTCAAAGTTTCAAAATGGACTAATTCCAAAATTCACTTAAAGTTAAGGGACTAAAAACATATTTAACCCTATTTAAAAAACATAAAATATAAAAAATAGTTTTTTTTTTAAATTGTTTCCTAATTGCACAACCTATGTCAACTCGTTTAAGAATGACCGTGTTGCATTGGATTTAGCATAGCAAAACAAATAAACCAAATTGAACAACTTAATATTTTTTGAATTATTAAATAAGGAGTTTGTCCAAATTCTATCCGATCCAACTAATCAGCACATCTATTATAAATAATTAGTTTTATTAGCAAAACTAAGAACTAAAAATTATCGATAAAAATAAAAAGTAAAAGGATAAGTAATTAAACAATTATCATGAGTCAATCTGAGACTTGATTCTCTAGTTATTTTATAGAATGACTTATATAGAAATGTACTATGAGTTGTCAATTAAGAACATTTTATTAATTTCTCAATTTAGGATATAATTATGGATAAACTATTATAAAATACAATTTTAGATTGCTTTATTTGTAAATTATGACAAAATAACATTAAGATCAATTTATAATTTTTAGAATAGCTCATTCCAAAATCCACATTCTCGAAGGCATTTCAAGATCTTCTAAAGAAAAAAAAAATATCAAACGTAGGAAAGTTATTTATCTTTACGTAACGAGTATGAACAAAGTTAGTTCTTAATCGTGTTATTTATTACAATGGCAGGAGAAATTGTTCTTACTTGGAAGAGGAAAAAATATGAAGGTATGAGATGTAAAGGTCTAAAAGGTTTTATAAATAATGAAAGTTAGGGGTGGAAAAAAATATAATTTTCTTGATTCGATTCACTTTTGTTCCTATCAAATCTATTTAATATCTATTTTATTAAAAATTTAATCAATTTAAAATTCATTTTATTGGATTTGAATTTCAATATCATCTATATTTTATATATTTTATAGATAAGATATTCATTCTCTAAATCCAAATTTTCAAATATGGATAATCCAAAAAATTCAATTTAAATTTTAAATATAAATTTTTAGTTGGGTTAGTGTAACGTCCCATTTAATTTATAAACGCAATTAAAGGAAACGCCACACATAAGATAGCATAATAACGCAGTCCTGGGGTTCTTAACATCACCCCTATAAAACTAGGCACACCGCGATGCCGAAAAAAGGTGGAATAGCTGTATACGAATACATCGCAAAGAGAAGCGTAGAAATACGGAAAGAAATACATGGGCCGTGGCCCTAAATAAACCATCAGAAAAGACGTTCAAAGGACTAGCCCAGATGGCTAAGCTGCCGGCTCACTGCTCCCTTGCTGACCACGAGGACCTCGCCCATCTGCTCCCATCAACCAAGTTGATGATCATCGCAAGAAAGAACAGCCACATACAACACAGACATACAATAAAACGGGTAAGCTAGAGCTAACAACATACATCATGCAGTCAAACCTATTTTTATCATTTCATAACCACATAGCCACCAAACATGTTATGACTCTTCATCCATTACACTACGACTCGACTCGACTCATCCGGATATGTATAACTTGGTCGGATTCAGCGGATGCTTGCACTTGTGTGGGTACCCCTGCTCGAACCTGAGCTGCTCGATCCTGAGCCATGTATTTCCAGTATTACAATAAATCAAATCTCTCCCACCACAAGGTTAGCCCTTAATGAGTTTCAGGCCTCCTGCTACTCCCACCACAAGAGTCAGTCCGCTCTAAGTGAGACTAACTGGCTCCTCGGAGCGTCAGGATGCAACCTTACCTT
>Ga0214544_1007592_pt1 | contig 18884 bp, 7 predicted proteins | sample CNSS3metaG_FD_160074 | JGI IMG/M metagenome (GOLD analysis project Ga0214544, IMG submission 160074) | Root nodule microbial communities from cowpea collected in UCLA plant growth center, Los Angeles, California, USA - CNSS3 | ecosystem: Host-associated > Plants > Roots > Nodule | place: USA... | reverse complement strand
ATGAAGTTTTATATATCTAACAATTAAACAGCTTTTTCTTAAAATAGAGATGTTCATATGAACAGTTTTTTCCCTTCTTCAAACTTTCGATTAATGAAGAATCACTCCTTTTTTAATATCAATTACTAAGAATTTGGTCATCTATAATTATGATGGCCAATTAGTTGCAGAAATAAAAATGTACAGTAACTAATTTTTCAATTAGCTATTGAATCAAATTTTTTAAATTAAAAAAAAAATCAATTATTAAGTCGGTTGCATATAGAGACTATAGTTTTCCGGTAACTAATGAATCATACAATTTTTAAACTAAAAAAAAAGTTGATACTTCGATTGCAGATAGTAACTAATTTTTCTGTTACTAATTGACAAGAAATTTGTTAAACTTAAAAAAATTATTTGATTGGTAATTCGGTTGCAAATATAATTTGAATAAGATATGAATAGTGTTTAGTAGCTGATGGAAAAAAAATTAAATTAAATTAAATTAATTTTCAATAGCTAAATTAAGAGAAAAAGGTAAAAATATTTAGTTACAAATAATTTTCAATAAAGAGAGGTGAACGATGACAAATAAGCTAATTAGCCATACTTATTACTGAATAATTAGTAATTAGATATTCATAGAATAGAGAACGGAAAGAAATTTTTAATTGAAAAGCAAATTACTAAAATTGGCCCCTTCCATCCAAAATAATTAAAATCAGATACACAACAACAGATATAAATGATGAAAATAGCAAAAAAGAAACTGATGCAACTAATGCAGCCATGCAAATGGGTGAATTAAAATATGACTGAATTTTTCCAAATCAATTACAGTAGTGAAATAATGTATTAAAGTTATTATTTAACCAATCTTGACTCTATAACAAGATTCAACAGTTCTTCAAAGAAATTTAAGCTTATGAAAAATATACTTAAAAACACCAAAATAAGCTAGAGAACATTTGGAATCTATTCATAAAATGTTCAAAGATAGATGAATAAAATTGTTGTACTAATGGCACTTCCTAAAAAAATAAAGATCAGGGATATTTAAAAATTGGTGCAATCATATTAAAATACGATTGATCTAAGTATTGTTACGGGTAACAACAATTGTCCTGTGAAGGAGGCTGGATGAGCTGAGTCACAATCGAATCATGGTGTTTGAACTCATACGTTTTTAAGTAGAAAAAGTTACGTCCTGACTAACAATTATATTTTTGACCAAATGATAAGCACTCGATCCAACAATTGATATCAGAACTAAATTCATCAAACGATTCTTATTACAATGTTTCCGGCTAAAAAGACTTGTTTGACACCGATAATGGATGTTTTAGGACCATAAATTGGCACGCATGTTAAACAACCAAATATTTAGACAAGTGCCAAGTGAGGAAGAACCCAACTAAGATGCACATGGCTTCTTTAATGTTGAAGCGTGCATAGTCTCCTCTAATCATGTGGAAATTTATGATTTTTTTTTTCAATAAATAAAAGATATAACTTAGTTGGCATTGTTTTTAAAACCAAAACAACTTAACAGTCTCATTTTATTCTCATTTACTTTTTCAGCAATTTGTTTAATTGTTTTAGCCAAACACCTTGGTTTTCTCTGCACATTATACGTTTTTTTTATATGCAAAAACAAGATTTTTTTTTTCTGCAGTAGCAGACTTTGCTTTTTTAATTACGTGATGGCACAGAGTATAACATATATAACATATAACATAGCACGGGTTTTGTTTTAGATTAGATTTCAGTCCGGTAGCTTAATTTTGACCTTGTTGTAGCATGGTTTGGCCGAAATATAAGTTAAGATTCGATTTTCCGAGAATCAAATTCTGAATTATTATTTTTTTTTTTGCATTTTAAATTTGAAAAAAAAATCAGGAGGGGAAAAAAAGGTTTCATGCTTTCAAAATGAAGAAATATTTATTTTTATGGTTGGATTTTGCTAAATTATACTTTTAAAATTATTTTTTATTTTTCAATTATTAAACAATAGGAGATAAAAAGAAGAATTTAAGAAATGGAAAATGTGTAAGTATACGAAAGAAATAAAATTCAAATATGAAAGAAATAAGAAATAAATGTATAAGTATATTTAATAAATTTTGAATATGAAAGAAATTAAAAAGTTAAAACATAGGAATTACTTAACCATATACTTATAGATTTTTTATTTTCAATTTGTGAAAAAATTTAAAACAATTAAAAATTAAGGAATGTTAGCAAAAATGGTGGTTAGTTGTGTAGGAAATTAATTGTTAAGAATAAAGTAGTGTTTTTTTATTATAAAAGAGTGGTATTAAAATTTTGAATATTAAAGTATTTGTACAAATCTAATTAAATTGAAAAGGTAGAATTGAATAGAAGTTTTATTGAATGGACGAAAAAGAATACAAAAGTTTAATAGTTAACGATGACATATGAACCATCTAATTCCAGAGTTGTGAGGACAATCATTTATTGTGCGTCCTGGTATTTAAAGGTACTAACATTTTTGTAGATGCCTTCCTACTCTTATGTCCATCTTTAATTCTAGATTATCTGGATCGATCTTTTGTGTTCCTTCTGATGGCTAGATTTTGTTAAAATTGGGAGTTTTCGTAGATATGGTGGTCAATATTGTTCATGTCTTAGCTCCATCAAACATATAGTTATAGACTTTCATAGTTGTGTCTTAATTTTCACCCTTTATTAAGGTTATTGATGCTATTTTTAGCTAAGTTTTACAACATTTAACTTGCATTTTATGGTTTTTGAACTTATTCTATTGTGTTAAGTGGAAAAAATACGTCAAAAAACATTGGTTAAGATATTTTTATGTGATCCAAAACACCAAGAATAAGGGTGCAAAATTCATTATCATATCTTAATTTTCACTCTTCATTTGACGATTTTTTTTATATAAATAAACATAAAATACTTATAACATTCCATTAAAACAATATTACATTGATGTAATTACACAACATCCCAAAGCCTGACATATAGTCTCGCTTCTCAACTCTAATGAAATTAATATAAAAAAACATGCTCTCCATTGGGACTAACAGTGAATGCAAATGAATCATGTTGAACATCTTCATCATTCATTAAGAAAATGACAGAAGATCCTTCTTCAACAAATTGGAGAGGGATATGGTACAACAAAATGATCTAACTCTAGATCTCATGGTCCCAACAAAGGACTTCTAATAATCCTCTACATATGGCTCATAGTAACCTCATTTTGAAAATTACAAAAGACATTAAAGGAATTGAAAACATTCATCTCCTCAACAAAAATCATCTCTACTTCTTGTATTAACCAACTCCACAACTTCTAAATATATTACCACTATCCTTATTTAAAAATTAAAAATAAAACAAAAAAAAAAGCATTTAAAATATAATTTTTTTCATAAAATTTTTAAAATGAAAAAAAAAAACTTAAAAACTTCTTCACAACTAACATTAAGTAATTCCTTTACTCTTTTTATCATCATATCTATTAATAACTAACATTTTCGATATTTTTAAATAATTAATTCCAAAGTATATACGTTGATCTTATAAATATACATTCATCCATTCCAAAATACACATTTCATCTTATTATTAATTTTTAATAATTAAATATTAATAAATATTCTTAATATAAAAATATAACTAAAAGAAAATTTAAAAAATTAAATTTTACAAAATCCAGCCATAAATATAAAAATCATTTCATCTCACATACATATAACTTTTTTTTATCTTCCGAGATTTTACAAAACACTACAAATATTAATACATTATTGTTCCCCATCTTAAAATATTATATTACTTTATTTAAAATATATTATTTTTAATTAAAATTAAAACCAAAACAAAAATTTAAAAATCGTCCATCTCAGGAAACCGAATTCGACTGATTTTCAATAAAAGGGATGACAAATTGAAAGTCAGAAATGCTACTCTCCGGAAATCGAATTCTTGAAAAAAAAAAAAACGTGTTATCAAGGTAATTTATAAAGCTCTGTTTATTTTTATTTGGAAATAGTGCTCTGGCAGCAAAAAAACAAAAAATTATTAAACATGAAAAACAAATTGTACAATAACTAGTTTGGGCTTCTGAATCATGTGTAGCTTGTTTTTTCAATGTTTTCGTTGATAGTTTGTCCTGTTATATAAGACTGATCATTACTTTATACACAGTGACTCTTGTTTTTATACACATAAGTACCATAGCATTAATACACGTTATAATATTATTAAACTGAATTTTAAAAATAAGTTTTTTTTTAGGTGTGAAGCTATATTTTTGTTTATTTAATGAACCTTTAGCCCTAAAAATAGACATGACTTAACACGGTACGCAACAATAATGGATGGAATTACTATATCAAATACGTGTTATTACATGCAACAATCGACTAAGATACATTAAATAATCGCACCCAACACCAAAGACTATGATAACAGAAGCTGAGAAACTAAGAGGCTCGCATAAGTGGAGCCCTACAGTCACACTCGCTTTCTCTTATTCTGATAATGCTGCCTCAGTATGAAATCACCAAAGCTACTTGCTCGTTCAGAACCTGATGCTGCACCAATATTACAAAAACAAACACATGATTATTAAATATACGTTTAAGCGTGTTGGTTTTTAAGTCAAGATTTTGAGAAACTGTTAGTGATGCATAGATAGATTGAACGTACTCTGCACAGTTGGTGGAGCGGCTGATATTGTAAGGGACATTGACCTTGCAGACGCCAGGGAGTGCCTGAGCATACTGTTCGTTGATGTTATACTTACCAGCAGCATCTTTGAGACAGTTGCACACGGTTTGTTTGTCGGCGGCGGTGCCGGCGGCGCCCAGAATGTTCTTCACTCCGGTACAGCACTCCGGTGCGGCCGCTCCACCATTCATCAAGTAACCAAGGCACGGTGCCAGACTGGTTGTCACTTGGCCGCATGTAACGGCCTGCGCCACCATAGGTGCACTCACCACAGCCATGCACATTACGACCATGCATGCAACCTTCACGCTGGCCATGGTCGCAGAACAGAAACAGAAACAGAAACAACGTTTTCTCTAGAAAGGGAGAGAAGTGAAAAGTGTTGTGGGTGGTGAAGAGAAGTGGTGTGGTGTGGTGTTTATATAGTTGAGTGAGGGAGAATATGAAGAGGAAGATGGTGCATTATGAGAATTGCAATGAGATGATTTTGGTTGGTGGGCTCATTTCAATGACCATGTGCTTCTGTGATTCATGTGATATTGTTGTTGAATACGTGGCATGATGTTTGAACGATAAATTCAATTATTCGCATGACTAATTAATGTGAAGAGGTGAAGTGTTGGTACACGTGTCAAGAATCAGTGGTCCAAAGTAAAAGGAGGTTAGTAAAAGTAGGTTGCAATAACTGTTCTTTTCACAATCCCATGGTGTGTCAGCGGAGGCACGCAAATGGATCAACCCTACCCAACTATTTACTGTGTATGTTTGGTCAGATGAAGAAAAAAGAGAAATATTATTATTTTATGATTCATTATGTATATAAAATATATATAATATAATGTTAGAAACATAATTGATACTTAATAGATTATGCACACTTTATATATGTATTTCTATATTTCGAAGTGTGAAAAGTTCTTTTTTATACACTTATTGAAACTATTTTTCATCTTTCTGTTTCTCTTTTCAAAATCGGTTTCTCTGTTATCAATTTTTGTGGTTAGATTAAATTTTGTTTTTTACTAAATAACAGTTAAACTAAAGAATTTAAATAGTTAATTGTGTATCGATTTTTTCAACTTTTCTTATTATAAATTTCTTGAACATTTTTAGAAAAAAAACTTATAGAATATCTATTAGTAAAAAAATTATTAATCATTTTATAATATATTAGATTCTATTTCATGTAAATATTAGATTGAATGAGATTTGTTTTCTGGATGTTTTGGGTAATTATATACAGGTTTGGTATGTGGTAGGAATCATAAACAAATTTTTCATAAAAAAATAAAAAAATCACTTTTTATACCGGTTGAGGTCATACTTGGTGTAAAATGTGTAATTTTTTATACTGGTTGGAACTATAATCGGTATAGTAAGTCATTTCTTCTTACATAACTTTTCTTTTCCAAGAGGACTTTCTATACCGGTTTTAGAAATGGTATAAAAAATAAATTTTTTTATACCTGTTATATAACCGATATAGAAAGATCAAACTTTCTATACTGCCTGCATTTATACCGATACTGAAACCGGTATAAAAAGCCTTTTTTAACCGGTATAAAAGGCTTATTTTACACTAGTGAATACAAAGGTATTAAATAATGAAATATAAATTTCTTTTATAATTAATATAGTATTTATACATAGTATACTTATAAATACCTTATACAATCTTATGATTAAAAATTAAAAAGAAATTTGTTATTGTATTTTAAGAAATATAAATATATTATAATAAAATAAATCATTTTAAGTGACATGATCCTATATGTTTTTCTAATTAACTTTAAATATATAGTATTATTATTTAGTTTGATTTTTAATTTGAATTTCAATTTAAAATTAAAAGTGCAGAAAAACCGTAAATAAAATAAAAGACTTTTTATCATTTTAAATAAAGTTTATTGTATTTTTTTTATTTGTTTAGTTGGATTTTGAGTACGATAACATCAACCAAAATGAGCATAGTGGAGATATTCTCCTTTCTTAATTCATTGATTTTTTTTTACTCTTTTGTACTCTAAATAATCTAGATTAAAAAAATAATTTAAACTAATGATTTAAAAATTAAAATAAAATGTATTTTTCATTTTAAGTAAATAAGTTGAGAAAAAAAAACTCTTACGTATTTTATTTAATATTTTTTTTATTTGTGAAAAAATTAATTAAAAATTACAAATGAAAATTGTTTAAAAAGTATGTTTTTCATCAAAAAGACGAAACTTTCAAATAAAATATGAAACCAAATTGTTAAAAGTAATTTACTATTTATAATACGATAGAAAGTAATTTTACCTTTCTCTTAATAATTTTTCATAAAATTTGATGGAGACGGTTACCAAACCCCTTACATTTAGTACCTATTTTAAACAAGTGTAAATTGATCACTTACAAGGAGTACACTTGAAACGGGTTACAGTAAAAAAGACTTCATTTTCAATAAATGAATTCATTATAATTTATTGGGAAAAACCCAACTCTTTTTTATACATAATTTTGTGAACATGATTTAATATTTTCATAGAACTTGTTCCAGTAAGGGGAAAATGGCCGGATGATCCCGGCCAAGGTAAGAGAACCCTCATCCTCTGGTCCAATCGCGGGGGCTTCGATCCAGCGCGACGCTGACAGTCCAATAAGTGTGATGGTCGGGTACATTTCGGCCCTCTTGGCCAGTATATCCCGGCCCAAGGGAATGGCAGATTGAACATGTAATTATGGCGCAGAGGTACAGAGGAGCAGCGCGCAATCTCAGCCAAAAAGGAAGGAGTTGATATTTGACGAAGTACATACGGGCAAACTCCAAAAAGGAAGGAGTTGATATTTGAGAAGTACAGACGGCCAAACCCCAAAAAGGAAGGAGTTGATCTTTGACAAAAGTACAGACGGACAAATATCAGAATGGCAAGAGCTGATCTTTAACAAAGACACAGACGAACAATCTCAGCCAATAAGGAAAGAACTGATGCGTGCAACCTCAGTCGAAAAGGGAAAGAATCGATCCTCGAATACAAACGACCCACAAATAATAATAATAGGTCCATTAAGAAATTAGTATAAATTAAGCTCTAATGAACAGGTAAAGGTATGCTTTTCTCATTAACCAATTACACCTCATATCGATCATTTTCTGACTTGAGCGACGCAGTGCCTGTAGGTATCTCCACCCCCAGAGTGTAGACGGCAGGGAGATCCAGGAGGAGCCCAAGAAGGATCAGGAGGAGGTTCGACACAGAGGGTTCTTGAGATTGTCTAGTTCCGCACCGAAATAGTATCGATTAGGTACATAACTAAATTTCCTATATTAATGAAAAAAATAAGCACTTTACAAAAATTAAAAGAGAAATCTTATAATTAGAGATAATAATAGGTCAAGTTGGATATGGATAATGTTTATCCACAACCTCTTCTATCTAATAAAATTAACTCTTTTATTCGCCGATTACTTCGAATATCTTTATAAAAAATATCCATGAATTTATACTTGTGGATACTCATAGATATAAGATATTTTAATATTTTATTTTTTAAAATTTAAATAAAAATATTTAAAATGAATATTTAAAAAATAAAATTAAATAAAAATTGATTTAAAATGTAATTCAAATCAAATTACTCACTAAAATATTAATGTAATGCAAATTGAATGAGTTCCACTAATATATAAATTTTAAAAAAATAAAATTTATAAAAACAATTTATAGGTGTAAAATAAATATAAATATATGAAGTCAAACTTTAAATAATTATTCAATAATTAATATTTCTTTCACTAGTAACTTTATTTTAATAAATTGATTTTTAACAAAAATACTAAAATAAAACTCACTCAAAATAATTATCGAAGAAATAATATAAAAAAAGAGATAATTATAAGCGGATAGCAAGATATGTGGGTTGGATACCACCAATCCCATCAACGAACGAGTAATTAAATATCGTACATATCACTTGTGGGTATCCATTATAGATCTCCATTTAGTATTTGTCATGGATTTTACCCATGAGTTACGAATCTTTTTGTATTGTTTACCTTCAAAGTGACTACCAAAATATAAAATATGTGTTATAAATGAACGAGAAATTTGGGGGTAAACCATAATCACATTCAAACACATTTTGAAGATTTCCATCTACTTGAGCTAAACAACAAAGGTAACACTAGTGCAAAATTAGTTTTTTATACCTATATATTATACCTATTCAAATTCATTAGGTATAAAAAAGAGAGACCATAATAATTTTATGAATAATATGAGTTCTTTTATTCCTGTTGGGCCTAAAATAGGTATAAAAAGTGATTAAGTGACACTTTTAAATAGGGGTGGCAATCAGGTCCGGCCCGTCGGGCCGGCCCGCAAAAAAAATGCGGGGCACGCTAGGATAGTGAGCCCGCAGGCCTGCAGTGGCCCGACCCACATAAGCCCGCAACCCGTGCGGACCGGCCTGTAAGCCCGCATTAAAACAAAAAAAAAAAACTTGCACTTGTGTATATTAATTACTTTTTTATGGACTCTTGCATTAACGTTTCAAATTTTTGTTTAACTAAAAAAGACAAGTATTATGTATTTTTTAATGTGCTAAGATTTAAAGAATACATTGTGTATGTCATAGTATAAATATGAATATGATGAAGATGTTTAATTATCAATTTATTATCCAACTCCCTAAAGTCTTTACTTAATTTTGTGAACTTCTTAAAGTTTCCTAATTTTTAAATATTGAAAGTTTTATCATAAAAAATTTTTAAAAAAAATTAAAAAAAGTGGGCCAGCCCATGGGCCCGAGGCCAAGTGCGAGGTGGGCCAGTGATTGCAACCCACATAAATTGTGCGGGCGGGGCGGGCCAGCCCGCGATGTGCGGGCCTTATGCGGACCGAGCCTAAACGGGCCGGGCCGGCCCGCATTGCCATCCCTACTTTTATAATATTAAATAAGACTTTCTATAAGTATAATAGGTATAGAATATTCGATTTTTCTCTTACCCTTCCCACTTCTCAGTCATGTTTCACGTTTCACAGTGTGTTTGTTTCTCAAGACTTTCCTTTTTTTCTCTTTTCCATTTACTTCCCACATTGGGTCTCATCGTGTCCGTCCAATGTTCGCTTGTTGCTGCTGAGATCTGTTCGTGTTTGTCGTTTGGGTTGTGGTTCGTTGTTCGCTGTTCGCATTCGCTGATCATCGTTCTGTCATCATCTTCTCCATTCTCCTTTCCTTCATCATTTGCGTTCGCTCCTCCATTGGAGTTGATCTCCTATGTTCACGTTCGTGTTTTGCACCTCCATTGTTGTCACATCCAAGCACTATCACTATTCTCCTATTATTTATTGGGTATGCTGCTTTTGCTATGTTTGATGTTTCCATTTTTCCAATTTTTGCTAGGTTAGGTTGTTTCTGTAAAGATTTTAGGGTAGGTTACTCATTACCAATAAGTATTTGGTGCTCTGCAATATTTATTTCAGGTTTATACAATAATTCATATGGAAATCAATAATTTATACAAACCTAAGCCAACTCCTTTAATAAATAACTTGGTTTTTGTCTCCTCACAATATTTCAAAAGTCATGGTTATAGAAATGCATGTTGTTATTCCATATATGTTCCAAAGAGTGGTCATGGTTCTGTTATTCTTGATGAACTTGTAAATGGAGATATCTAAAGGATGGGATTCTTTTCATTTCTCAACCATGCCCAAGCTGCAAAATATATAGGAAAGTCTATATTAGAAGGAATCATAGAATAACATTTAGGAATTTCAACACAAGCAACATCTTATTAGTAAAACAAGGTCTAGTAAAAACTTGAAATGAAACATACATAATGCATATTGATTAAAAGTTAGTGCAGGTAGTGAAAAAAATCAATAAGAGAATACTACTCATGATTCTAAGGCAATATGATATTATATGAATTTAACTTGTAGTGCTCACGTCAACCGCAAACATTGTTGACTCTTGGGATATGGAAATATGTACAATTTATAAATCACATCTTAAGTATTTATCACTAAAAGGTTGTTGACTCAACTATTCATAGTGTAGATTTTCAATGACACATCTCCAATGGATCAAGGAGTCTTAAAGGAAGTTCGTGAGCAGTGGGTTTCGTTTCTTTTAAGTGTTTATATAAGATGATGTTAGGTGTTTTATGACTTATAAAGTAATTCGGTTTGGAGTAGTATTATATTTCATATAAACATTAGATTCTATTTCATGTAAATATTAGATTGAATGAGATTTGTTTTTTGGATGTTTTGGGTAATTATATACAGGTTTGGTATGTGGTAGGAAGCATAAACGGATTTTTCATAAAAAAAAAAATAAAAAATCACTTTTTATACCGGTTGAGGCCATACTTTGTGTAAAATGTGTAATTTTTTATACTGGTTGAAACTATAATCGGTATAGTAAGTCATTTTTTTTACATAACTTTCCCTTTCCAAGAGGACTTTCTATATCGGTTTTAGAAATGGTACAAAAATAATTTTTTTATACTTGTTATGGAACCGATATAGAAAGATCAAACATTCTATAACGCCTGCATCTATACCGATGCTAGAACCGGTATAAAAAGCCTTTTTAACCGGTATAAAAAGCATATTTTACTTTAATGGAATATGCTATCAAAGGTACTGTGGATCCTATCGAACCATATGAATCATATTGTTTTTAGGAATGAAGTACCAGACTATGAAGACAAAGACGGATCTTAGTTGTGTATGAAGAGGGTCATGGCCCCCCTAAATTTTTTAGGCTTAAATACAAATTTGATCCCTATTTCTGTTGTGTTTCTTCAATTTGGTTCTTATTTTCGTTTTATATTCAATTAGGTCTTCATTTTCATCAAATTTTGGTCAATTTGATCTTTTTTACTAACGGTGTTTAAATAATTAATGTTTTTGAAGAGTGCATGTCATGTATCAGCTCCTGTTTTTTTTTTTCAACTTTTTAAAATCTCTTAAAGTTTTAATGATTTTTTATTTTTTTATTATTTTTTTTAATTTTAAAAAAGTTATCCTCGTGTCAAGTCATAATTGTGTCGTGTGCCTATGCCCGTGTAACATGTCAGTTTGTGACTGTGATATTTCTTTTTGTTTAATTTAGTTCTTATATTCGTTATTTTTGTTCAATTCAGTCTCTATTTTTATTATTTTTCTTTGCATTTTAGTTCCAATTTTGGTTCAAATGAATCAATTTTGTCCCTTTCAAATTGATACCAAATTTAATATCTTTTATAAATATTATACTAATATTTTTTCTAAAATTGACATTTCTATTAATTATTTTTGAAATTTAATTATAAATTAAATATAATTCTTCGATTTAATTGTTAAATAGAATCCAATTATTTAAAATATTATTAGAATATAATTATTAAACGTTTTCTTCTAGTATTTATATTCTAAAATACTAATACTTTCAAAATTGACATTTAAAAATATTACAAATATTTTTAGAAAGTATACTAATATTTATAAAATTAACATTTAAATGTAAAACATTTTAGATTTTAATATCTAAAAGACAAAAATAAAATATTAAACATTTTAAATTTAAATGTCAATTTTACAAATGTTAATATATTTTTCTAAACATTTAATAATTATATTTTAATATTTTAAATAATTGAATCTAAGAATTATATTCAATTTATAATTAAATTTCAAAAATAATTAATAATGATGTCAATTTTAAAAATAAATATATAATATTTATAAAAAAATTAATTTGGTTCCAATTTAAAAGGGATAAAATTGTTCCATCTTGAAAAAAGACTACTCCGACTAAAGTGAATAAAAAATAATTAATGTAGAAACTGAATTGAACAACAATAACTAATATAGAGAATAAATTGAACAAAAAGAAATAATACAATCACAAACTGACATGTGGCACTAACATTGACATGTGTCACAATTGTTACGTGACACATGACCAATTTTTTTGAAATTTAATAAAAATTTAAAAAATCAAAAGCGTGACATGTGTTGTTTAAAAACACTAATTATTTAAGTATGGTTAGTAAAAAGGACCAAATTGACCAAAATTCGATGAAATGAGGACCTAATTGAATGCAAAACGAAAATGAAAACCAAATTGAACAAAGACAACGAAAATATGAACCAAATGTGTATTTAAGTCAACTTTTTAATTTTTTTACATTATATAGTATATATTATATCGATGGAAATTAAGTTAGGTAGATTTTTATTTCCTTTAAAAAATATAACATTTAATGTTAATAAATAATAAAACATAAAATTAAATACAATATAGAACAAACGAATTTATTAAGATATTTTGTATGTTTTCTCATTGTCATTTGAGTTTATAGATATTATAATTATCTTTCTTCTCACATGTTTTATTTTAATACCGAAAAAAAAAACAAAAAGTTAGACACAAACTTATTTTTTCTGGTCTCATTTCTCATATGTACATCCTCATCCCCAATTAAAAATGTGTGGTATTTCTCATACCTAATCAATGCAGGGATTTTCCATCAAAACGGGATGGGTTTGGGCAATACCCACGAGGACGAATTTATTTGTCATCCATACTATATTTTCTCATAAGCGTTTTTAATTGTGACTTGATTATCATAGATTTGTTCTTTAGTATCTATGTCTCTCAAATTTTTATTAGATTTTGATAAATTATTTTTTATTTTTAAACTTTTCTTTTAAATATATATATCGATGAAGAATAAAAGAATATATTCAATTTTTAGAAATGAGAAAAGGATCCTATTGAAGCATGATACTAAAAATCTAATTGTTGAATTAGAGGAATCATTTCCTAATATCCAAACAATTACATGTGCAAGTAAGAAGTTTCATATTAACTATTTGGAACACATAAATCTTGAATACATTATTTTTGTCTCTCCAAAATTTATAATCAAGATCCATCATTGTCTAAAGAGATATTTAGTATGATCCAAATGAGAGTTACGACATGGGTGAAACATAAAAGTACAAATTTCAATTTTTCATTCTCTAATTTTCTGTCCAATACAAGCCATTACTCGAAGAGATATTTAGTATGATCTAAGTGAGAGAGTTAGGACATGATTAAAACATAAAAATACAAATTTCAATTTTTCGTTCTCTAATTCTCTGTCCAATACAAGGATAATTGTACAGGACTCTTGGATATATGGTCTAGACTTTAAAAGTATAAAGTGATTGGTTTTTTTCTTGTAGGTGCGGCTTTAGTAACCACATTCTACAATTGAGTTCACGTGTACATATTGAGTTTTGGTGATATATCTGCATGGAGAGCTGGTGTAGGAGTTGTTTATTAAGGGATTCATGGACATTTTTATCCTTATATGTATATATAGTGTGCGAACGAAAGTTGTGAGGGGTTAATATATTGTGTTAGAAAGTAAAATACAACTGTAACGAGTGAATTAATAATTTTATGAATTCATTCCATATTGATAGAGCATTGAATAAAGTTTTTTTTGGAAATTTATAGGGAGATTAGTAAGATTTTGGTAGATAATGTTATTTGATTGTTTTTTGATATGCAGTGTATATATTCTTCATAAAATAGTTAAAGCATCCCAAGTGCTCCACTATTAATATATTTTTTTGCAAAAAAAAAAAAATAACTAAGATTGATCAAAAACAAAAACCTCACATGATCAAGAACATGAGTTACGACGAGAAATAAACATTTTTGTATTCTTGTTTACATGTTTTGTAAAAGGGTTATATTAAACCATCATCTTATATATTCAGTTTATAAACATATAATATTCTTTTGTCGATAAAAGAAATTCCTTCTAAGAAGAAAAATAAGATAAAAAATTGAAATTAATTTCTCCATAAATTAATTTATAAAAAATTATAACATTTTAAAATGTATGTGGGTGCAGAGGAAATTATAGAGGTGCAGTAAGAAGCTGCATGAGGAAACATATAATAGTTGGTGCATGTATTTGGGATAAAGACAACAAAGTCCCATCATTTAAAGTTTTTTGTGTTGGAGAACATGGTTCATCATAACGAATGGGCTCGTATTAGAACTAAAAATACAAAATGAAAATGGAGTCCAGTTTGGAATAATAAACTCCCACCATAAACTAAATCCATAATTGATATAATACAACACCCAAAAGTTTTTGGTTAATAGGGTTGAAAATAAGGACATATTTCATCGTACTCCAAAAAATCTCGACCTAGTCTTATTTTCAGTACTTGAAAAAAATTATTTTTGATATCGTCATTTAAAAAACACCTACACTACGCCGTCTTTAATAATAAAATATTAAAATAAGATATTGAATTAAAATATAGATTATATTGTTTAATAAAAGAAGTAATAAACTCTTTTGTCAACAAGAAGTAAAATTTTTTAGGGTTATCAATCGATCATCATCCTTACAGGATGTGAAGTTTTTATTTTATTATCATCTTTATTAGATAATAACTGTATTAACACATACTCAAATATTTATTAAATAATTATTTTATCAAAAAATAAATGTAAAAAATAATTAATAGGATATATGTTTTTAAATGTCAAATTATAGTAAAAAAAATTATAACTATATAAATCACAAAATATAACATATAATAATGAGACATGAATCAATTCATATAAAATTAACACCGTAAAATACTAAGACTAAATATTTGTGACTTTTTTTTTTTATCTGTCACTCAACTTTTACTTTTTCAATTTTATTTAATGTGATCAACTATACTTTCACTCGTAACCGTCTCTTTCATGGGTATTGAGTTCAATTTTACTTCATGTTTTTACCACAACAAAAAAATGCTTGTCCGATCCCTCTATTTATATCAACATATTTTTTCAATCTTAAATGTTGTTAGGTTTTTATCACAATAAAACAAGTTTTGTCTCCTTCAAACTTAAAAAAAAAAAAAATTGTCATATTACTATTACAATTTTATTACGAGATAAATTAAAAAGAAGAATTACCAAAGACAACACCTTTTATTGTGGGGCTTTTGTTCCCTTATTTATAACTCAAGTTAACTTTCTCATTTCTAACAAAATTAACTCAGATATTTTAATGATTTGAAACAAAAATAAATATAATATATATATATATATATATATATATATATATATTTCATAACTAATTTTAAGATATAGATGTTTAAATTAATTCATATATTCTTCATTCAACATTTGAACGAATAATATTCATAAATATTATTATCCTCTTGATTGACTCTCTGTAATCATCCGCCCATCATATCTGAGGTATTTATCAATTTTCCATTTTCAAATAATGTAAAATATCCTTTTTAAAAAATTAAAATAATTTATATATCATTTAAAAATTATTTTTTATGAATTAATTTATACACAAGATAAAGTTAAATTGTAAAAATTAATCTAAACTTTGACTTAATTGGTTGGTTCTTAAAGTAACCAACAATATTCAAATGATTGGGACCAAAAGGATCGCCTCATCGCTTGATTTGCAAAGAATCATTTTTGGAGATAAGATGTCATGTAAGAGATCGTACTTAAGCAGCATGTTGAAATAATGAAAATTGAACCTATATTTTCAAAATAAAAATACAAAATTTAATAATAGAATGATTGAATTTAATATCTCAAATTTTAGTAAAAATTGAAATTAATTTTTCTTCGAAACTTTAGACTAATTTAGTGTCTCATCTTTAAAAATGTGGGGATTTAATCTTTTTAACCAAATTTTGTTAAATTTATTTGACATTTTCAAATGCATTTTATGATAGTATTTGAGTTATTTACACAGTTTGAAACATGTTTCAATGTTAAACATTTTTGCTACAATTTTAACTCAAATACTATTATAAAACACATTTGAAACGTCAAATAAACTTAATAAAATTTGGTTTGAATAACTAAATTCACGCATTTCTAAAGTTATGCGACTATATTGGATCAAAGTTTCGAAGAAGGACTAATTCCAATTTTTGTTATAAATTAAGGAACCAAAAATATATTTAACCCTTAACTATATGTATAAAAAATCTGCTTTCATAGGGTGTTTAATGAGTTTGACTATAAAAGGTCATGGTAGATTTTGTCATTGATATGAAACGAAATAACAATTTTAAAACCTTAGATTTTTTAAATTGACAAGTTTTCTCTTTTTTTATATTCATAAGCATTCGTCTATATAAAGTGAAATAGCAAATGGCAGTGTTCCTATGATTTATATATAATACTACTGATCTTGGTTGAAAGTTCCACCTCGACTAGAGATAATAAGTGAGGTGCAAACCTCACCTTTCAAGTCGATTTTGTGAGGTTGAGTTAGACTTAAACTTCACTTCTAACATGATATCAGAGCCATTGTTAAAAAAAAAGAGTCTATCATAGCAAGATTTCTTGGACATTCTGTTTCACTAGTTATGGGACCGCTAATGGACCACCCATTAATTTATAGTTTCACGCACGATATGTATATATCTCGGGGCGTGAGAGGGTGTGTTGAAAGTCTCACATCTGACTAAAAATAATAAGTGGGATACAAACCTGACCTGATTTTGGATGATATATAATGAAGTTTTGGATTAATTTTTTTTTATTGATAAATATTTATAAATTTTGTATAAAAAATTAGTAGATTGCATGGTACCTTATATTCGAATTTTAGGATTTTCATTTTAAACAAAACTTATAAAGATAAAATATTAAAAAAAAAAAATATTCATTTCTTTATCATAATTATTGGACATAACCAACCAAACTCACTTTTAATATTCTTTGCCAAACTCACACTTTGCTTTTTGAAAATGGAGCCAAATAAAGTAAGTTAATTAACGAATGAGGTGGATCCTTTTTCATAGAAAAAGCAGATTAGTAAGTCTCATGAATGAAGAAAAGCACACCAATCACAAATTAAACAAAGAGCTTTTGCATCCCAAACCCCACCCTAATGTGATTGAGGAAGACATTTGGACATTTAATTTAATGTCATGTTGAAAAAGACTGTAAAATAGTTGAAATATGAGAATAACAAAAAAATATGAAAATAAGAATTGGCTAGATGATAAAATATACTTAATATAAATAATGGATTCTATTTTTCCTTTTTGTTTTCTTTGACTTATTATCTAGGAAGAAAAAAAGAAAAGAACCACCACTTGCATTATATAAAGAATCCACTTTATTAATGCAAATTGAATGGCGTATTTTATCATTAATTTATCATCATTTTATGAATTTTATTATTCTAGTTTTATTACCAAAGTTTTCGATTTTTTCAAGTTACTGTTTTGTTAAGTTTTTATCACAGTAATGATACATCATAAAAAAAAATATAAAAGATCAAAATAATATCTTTTAACACTAATATTTTGCAAAATGATATTTTTTTTTATCTTATTCTATCTTGAAAAAAATTTAATGATATGTTATTATTTTTGTTAGAAATTTAATTTATGAATAGGATAAATTTGGATGTTAAAGTTCATACAAAAAATCGATAAAAAATGTTTGAAAATAAAATAATATTTGATGATAAAATTAAAATATTAAAATCTTCCACGGTACAAATAAAATTTCTCTCTCAAAGTATTTCATTTTTGTGAAAAACTTCTGCTATCACTAGTGTGTTTACTTATCTATTTTCCTTATTATTTAATCTGATGTGATAATTGGTGTATTTTTTTCTTTTTTATTTAGGCCTTTCAAAATTATGGATAATTCAAATTTCTTAATCACAAGATGATTGATTGATGCGACTGCATTGTTAACATTTCAATGAAACTGATTGGTGAGATAGAAAAGATACAGTGTCTAAGTATTTGTTCTTCGTTTTTCTACAGAATTTATGGGCCTAAATTTTCTAGATGAGTCAAATATTACAGCTGGAAGAAAATTATTTTAATTTTGGAATGAACAAGAACACTTATTAAGAAAATGGTGAAGAGTGGAGAAAAATATAACACCACTTGCATGCAAAGAGAATCAATCATTCTCATTCTTTTAATAATGCAACCTATAAACGATAACGTGGTTTTCAAAATTACGAGTATTTTCAACTTTGGTGAGAAATTTTTATGAAGTGGAGAACCTAATTGATTTTGATTGAAGGCTCCTTTTATCTTTAAGAATTCAACTTAAAATAGGTATCTCATCAATCAATATATATATATATATATATATATATATTAATGAATCTTATCTTAATTAGCATT
>Ga0214544_1007588_pt1 | contig 18888 bp, 12 predicted proteins | sample CNSS3metaG_FD_160074 | JGI IMG/M metagenome (GOLD analysis project Ga0214544, IMG submission 160074) | Root nodule microbial communities from cowpea collected in UCLA plant growth center, Los Angeles, California, USA - CNSS3 | ecosystem: Host-associated > Plants > Roots > Nodule | place: USA... | reverse complement strand
GACTTATATAGTAATTCACTTTGGAGTAGTATTATATTTCATATAAACATTAGATTCTATTTCATGTAAATATTAGATTGAATGAGATTTGTTTTCTGGATGTTTTGGGTAATTATATACAGGTTTGGTATGTGGTAAGAAGCATAAACGAATGTTTCATAAAAAAATAATAAATCACTTTTTATACCGGTTGAGGTCATAATTGGTGTAAAATGTGTAACTTTTTATACCAGTTGGAACTATAATCGATATAGTAAGTAATTTTTTCTTACATAACTTTCCATTTTCGAGAGGACTTTCTATACCAGTTTTAGAAATGGTATAAAAAATAATTTTTTTGTATCTGTCATGGAACTGATGTAGAAAGATCAAACATTCTATACCACTTACATCTATACCGATGCTAGAACCGGTATAAAAAGCCTTTTTTAACCGGTATAAAAAGCCTATTTTACACTAGTATCTGTGATTTTAGTAGTAACTCTTGGTCATTTCCATCTCTTGTATTTAGATTCATTATGATGTCTTTATTTTTTTCTGGACTTTTGAATGTTATAGATTCAAAATGGAATTCCTGAAAAATTATGCAATCATATGGTTAAAGCAAAGAAGGCATGAGAGGACTTGGTGGTAACTTTTTTTATCTGGATCGTTTTTTAATATACTATGGAACTATCAATTAATCTTGGGGAGGGACGGGGTTGCAAATATAATATCCACAGGTAGCCCTTAATACTCATCTCTTCCGTTCAATATTCAATGCACTTCTCAATCCACTTTCCTAAAACACTTGGAAGAGCAGGACTGTCACCAATTCATCATATGATATCAAAAAAGGCGGCGTGAGAAATTAAAGGAACTTCTCACTTGAATCAAGTTCCCCTTTTAGAGATTTAATGTCTTCAACTGTTCCAACAAATAATACTCCTAGCTTTTATGTTAATTTACTACATATATTCTCGAAGTCTTTATTTTTTATATTTAATCATCTTTGTATGTATCCTTTTCTCATCTTCATATTTCTTCTTAGAATACTTTCTTGAGTTGATGTTTTAGCTATATGATTTGAGCACAACCATGTCCAATTGCTATGTATTTTGCCTCAGTTGTGGAGAGTGCCACACAAGCTTTCTTTTTGTTATTCCATGATATCAAGCTTGAGTTAAGTAAGTGACATGTTCCACTTGTGCTTTTCCTATCCAATTCGCATCCTGCATATTTAAAATCTGAAAAACCATTAAGAGTTATCTAAGAAACATTTTGATACCATAATCCAACATTTATTGTCCCTTTCAGATACTTGAGAATCCTTTTTACAACTTTAAAGTGTGACTACTTTTACAACATTTAGTGCGTATTTTTGCCCTCATTCAGTGTTTAATTCTAGGTATTTAATTGAATTTATGTGCTTAAAGAGTGATTTAATTGATAATTCTGATAATTTGGCTATTTGAACTTGTTTAATAAAAATGTCTTAAAAAGTTATTTTTAGCTGCATAAATTATTTTTGGATATTTTAACGTTTGTTGATGCAGCTGAAGTTAAGATTAATCTCATTCAAGGTGGGAAAATAAATTGATTGAAGTTACATAACACCTATAAATAAGACTGAAATTAGCAAGTTTTGGAAAAATCACTTCTGCACTCCAGTTTTTACTTATACACTCCCCTCTTTCTAAATGGGTCTCACCAAAAACCTATTATGCACCCCCTAATATGTCTATTTACACCCCTCCTACCACTTAAACCTAACTCACTCAGATCATGCCATGTGGCAATCCCCAACTTTTAAATCATTCCAATTAAAACATTCCACGTGGCATTAATCCTAGCACATGCATGTGAACGAATCAGGGTGTGTCACATCATCATCTTCAACCCTAGCTTCTTCTCTTGGAAACCCTAACAGCCTCCATCAGCTCCGCCGTTGGCAGCCACTACGCTGCACGTTGTCAGTGCAGCTGCGCCTTCCACCGCGTCTGAAGTTCACCAGAAACCACGAACCAGCGTGCATCTGAACCGAAAAATGCGAAGGCGAGTAGCCACCAGCACCATGCTTGATGAGCCACCACTGCAGCACCGTTGGCCACCATGAACGAACCTTCACTGAAGTTGCACCGTCAACGTCGAAACAACACATGCACCAGTTCCGGCCACGCTGCATCTACAACGCACTCACGCCAACAACCATGGAAACCACCTTCTCCATCGCGCACCTATTCGAACCAGCACCTGCAATTGAAACTCCACCATCCGTCACGCACCACCAGTAACGCGAGCCAGAATCAGAGTGCACCTGCACTGCGAATCCTTCACACTGCTGCCACCACGAACCTGCATACCATCGTGAAACTTGCAACCGTGAACAGAGCAGGAAACGCAACGCAGCAGCCTTGTTGGAAAACTTCCTTGCGGCAGAAACCATGTTGGAGGAAGGAGGAAGGAGGAAGAAACCCTAGTTCTAGAGAGAGAAAGTGCATTGCCATATGTCAGCCTGTCAATGGACAGTCAAATAGTCAACTAGTCAAAAGTTAGTCAAATCTGGTCAAAAAGTAAAAGACTGGTCAAAGGAGAGGGGTTTATTTGCAAATATTGATATTTTTGGATGTCTATTAATACAAATATTAATTGGTGATAATTTATCAGATATCTTTAAATAATTTATTTATTTAATTATATCATAAATTATTAACCAACTTTATTTGTCAAATAGTTTTTATCTCTCCAAATATCTTTGAATATTTATCTTTATCTTTATTTTAAAAGATATTTGAGAGGTTTTAGCAACTAAAAAGCCCAGCCCAAAGCCTATATAAAGAGACCAAGGGAGAAGCAGAGAAGGGGACAAGTTCGAGACTTCGGAGTTTTGGAACCGTTAAGGTGGGCCTAATTTCGTTTCCTTTCTCTCTCTCTATTCTTCTTCTATTTTTATTTTGTATTCAATGGATTGCTAAACTTCTTGGGTTGATTCCATTGTAATTTCTTAATTGGATTTAGAGGTTAGATCAATTAATTTCTTTGTTCTTTTTATTATTGTTGAGGTTTTAATTCATCTATGTCTTTTATCTTTGAATCACGTAAAAAGTAATGATTTTAAATCTATATGCATGTTGATCATATGAGTTCAAGGGTTTTTAAATCTAATTGAAACTTTACTTTGATTTTATTTAGAAACTTTCATGTGATTAAATGAGTTTTTACCAATAATTGAGACTTTACTTTGATTAAAGGTATTTACTCTAACGAAAATTAATTGAAACTTTACTTTGATTAATTAAGCTCTTTATTTGGTAGGAAATAAAAGAATAGACATGATTAGGCATAGTAAAATTTGATTGAGACTGTACTTTGATTGAATTTATTGTGGATAATATAAAAGTTCTCACTTTTAATTGAGACTGTACTTTGGTTAAAAGTGAGAACGCCAACAAATTAATTGAGATTTTATATTGATTAATTTGTAAATCTACAACAATAATTAATTGAGCAATAATCTTTAGATAACCGATGATGAATCTATTTTGAAAAAGCAATGGAATTAATCTATTTTCTTTACTATTGTTTTTATCCCTTTTTATCTTTTCTATTTTTTTTCTTGTTTATCTTAATCCTCCTATATTTTTATTATTTTTTTGACTAACTCTTTTGTATAGAATTTATAAGAACTAATTTGTTAAAAATCAATTCCGTGTTCGTTGGGAGACGACTTTGAGTTACTTTACCCTTTCTATTTTGTTGACTACTATCTTAGTAATACTGAAGTTGCTATAGTTTAGTAGTATTAATTTGAACGCGTCAACGACAGCGTTATCACTTGAGAATCCTTTTTACAACTTTAAAGTGTGACTCTTTAGATTGGATTGAAACACAAACATACATTAAACTGAATATTTGGCCTACTTGCTGTTAGAAAGACCAAAGAACCGTTCAACCCTCTATTTTTTGTTGAGTCAACTTGTTATCCAACCTCATCTGCATCCCTAAGATAGTTTATGGCAATTGGAGTGGCAGCTTCTTTGCAATTCTCCATTTCAAACTTTTTCAGCAAATCAAAAACAATATTTTGAATTGCTTAAAAATGTCCCTAGCTTGAGTTGTTTGACTTGAAGCCCAGAAAGTAGGTTAGCTCACCCATCATAGACATTTCAAAGTCACCTTGCATAGCTGCAACAAACTCTTCACACATAGAGTTTTATTTGAACCAAATATAATATCATCAACATATACTTGAACAAGTATTAAATTAGTTTCATGTTTTCTAATGAAGAGTGTTTTATCAATAACACCTCTAGCATATCCTTTTGACAAAAGAAAATTGCCTATCCTTTCATACCACTGTCATGGTGCTTGTTTCAAACCATACAAGGCCTTTTTCAATTTGAAAACATGATTAGGATTGAGGTTGTGATACAGACACTTCTTCATTTAAGAAACCATTGAAGGGTGCACTTTTCACATCCATTTGAGAAAGTTTAAAATTACACATGCAAGCATATGCCAATAGTAATATCATAGCTTTTAGCCTAGTTACAGGTGCATATGTGTCATTAAAATCAATATCTTCCTCTTGATTATACCTTTTAGCAACTAGCCTAGCTTTGTTTCTAACTATTTTACCATCTACATTCATTTTATTTCTAGACACCCATTTACTACCAATTATATATATGCCATCATTTCTAGGACCTTGAGACCATGCATCATTTCTTGTGAATTGATTTAGTTTATCTTGCATAACAATGACCCGGTTACTATAACTTCAAGCATCATTCACATTCTTAGGTTCAATTTGAGACAAAAATTCAACATGTTCACAATAAGTAAGTCTGCGTTTAGTGGATACTCCCTGACTAATATCACCAATGATTTTGTCCTTTGATAGCCCTTTAGGTTCGATCCATTCCTTGTGTAATGTGTAACATCCCAACTGGATATTACGGGTTTAAATAATAAAATAAAATAAGAAAATAAAATAAAATCTCATTAATTATAAATTCATTTCCCAAAAATGCGGGAAATTTCAAATAATTTAATTCATAATAAAGATAACTCTAAAATACCAAAACAGTCTTATAATAGTTTACAACTTTATTCCAAAACCATAAGTGATAAAAACTCAATAAAATTGTTCCCATGAGTTTTTCTCCGCTCCACTGCTAAGCCTCACCAAATCCACCTATAACATCATCTGCTCTCGTGTATCGCATACATGATCATCGCCAAACACAAGCAGATAGGGTGAGCTAACAAAATAAACATAAAAATATATATATATATATATATATATATATATATATATATATCTATGGCACAATTATACAAATCACACAATCACACCAAAGGAATTCCATCCTTTGATATCCCATCACATGGCCACCACCATATTAATCGTGTTCTACGTCTTCTAATGAGTACCTCAAGGTGTCTTGCTGCCATACCTATCGGCCACAACCGATAGAGCACGTGCGGGAAACCATGCTATGGATCACACACCGTAACGCCAGGTGGAGTTCCCAAATATGAACATAGTCGTAACGTCCCTAGACTACCAAACTCATCAGCTAATTACTAAAGAGGGCAATCCATCTTGACCCATCCGTACTGGCCACAACCAGCACACTCACACTGGCAACACTCGCCAACCCGAGCTCAACTCAAGGGTTCCTCGTGTTCATCCGCCATCCCGAGCTCAACTCAAGGGATGCCATTCCGAGCTCAACTCGAGGAATGCCACGTGCTTAACCCATATCCCGAGCTCAACTCAAGGGATACGTTCCGAGCTCAACCCAAGGAACATCAGCAAGCCGACCTTTGAAGTATCCTAAAAGCCTTATAGATCACGCACGCAGAATTAGCAACCCAAGGCCGCTGTAGTAAAATTGCCTAGCGGGGGACACATACCACCAAGCGTTGCCGCTTCCAGACCGCCTGGCGGGGGACACGTACCGCCAGGCGCCAAGCACCTTACTCCTCATTTTCTCTGCAACGATCGCCTGACGGGACTTCCTTTGCCGCCAGGTGCCACGCGCCTGAGTTCTCAATGTCTCTGCAATTATCGCTTGGCGAAACTTCCTCTACTGCCAGGCGCCACACATGCAAACTGGCGTGCAGACTCCGCCTGGCGGAACCATCCTCACTGTCAGGCGCCACCTTAACCCTGAGCTCTCTGACTTAACAGCTATTGCTTGGCAGATCACGTTCTGCCGCCAGGCGTTGCACCAGTACATCAGTACTGACCCATTTAGATTTTGCAAATCTGATGGCACACTCTCTGTAGGTACCTAACACTCGTAGCGAATCACCACAAGCCTAATCAAACCAACTTCCAAGTAACTTAACCTTATTACTATATTCCTCTACTATCATTTAAGTTCCTAAATCGAAATTATTAATAAGTGAATTTGCTCAAGTTCTACCTCGCCATAACTTAACATACGACTATTGACTTTATACCTCATTTACTATATCCCTTACTCCATGTATTACCTCATTTTCCTTCCACCTTCCAAGAGCATAACCATCTTGTCTTAACAATGCATCTTACACTCTGACATTCCAGTTTGTCTCTCTACAATAAATCCCTGGGTTTATTAACTTGTCTTTTGTTTATGATAGTATCCCAAACCTAGCCAAAAGCATCATAGTTTAGTGGTCATACATAATCTCCTCTCAATCATTCCCTATATGCTTAGTTCTACTACAACAAATCCAATCTCTCATTATATACTCACCCAACCAATATTCTAGTTTCAAATCTCTTCAGTGCCTCACATACACCCATTTCTCGCAAATTCTAATATTGCGCCTGGCGACAACCATAGTGTTGCCAGGCGGTTCCTGCAATTTCCAGAAACCACCAAATTTCTCCTTGCCCTGTGAACCTTGACTTATGCACACAACTCTAATTTCAATTGATTTCATAGTTCCATAGCATACGACGCCCATTACAACGCATTTATTCACTCTTTCTGGAGCAGCTAAACTACAATTTTTTTCCTTAGGGTAACAAAACTCCAATTTCCAACCCTAAGACACCTTTCCACTATTTCATACTCATGCCCGCTAATACTTAAAATTATACGTCATACAACATCAAAATGATTCGTTAACAATTACAGTTAGCTTTTCCACCGATCAGAAACAACTTAGATCACAGAAAACATTGATTTGAGCCAAAACTTGCTCGCGTCGCCAGGCGAATCACTCGCTACCGCCAGGCACTTCATCCAAACCCAAAAAAACCGAGTGAATCGCTATATGTTGCTTGGCGCCCGGGAATGTGCCGCCAGGCAGTTCCTTCTCTAGGAACCCAGAAATGCCAAAACATGATGAGCCGCCTGGCGGCTATGCATAGCTCACCACACGGTTTCTGGAATTCATATTCAAGTTACATTCATATTATTCATAAGATATAGGATGCGATTCAGGCTTAACATAATTTAGAACGTGTAAAACTCCCCCTTACCTGAAATTCCTTTGCTTAAAATATAATGCTGGAGTCCTTTCCTTGATTTCCAATAGTTCCTCTAAGTTCTTCCACTATCTAGCCCGTCAATTATACTCCCTAACCACTGTTTCTCTCTGATTTCGTGCCACTTCTAGGTTGTCCATTCATCTAGGGTTTCCTTCAACTCTTCATATTCAAACGCAAAACTAAAATTAGCAAAAATAAAGTTTAATTTGGGTTCTCCAAGACTTGAACGCACAACCATGCCAATGTCAAGTCAATGCTAAACCATCAAGCCAATTCATGTTTCTTGCTAACTAATATAATTCAATGATTATGTCATCCCACAACATGATCACATATCTAAAAAAATAATAACAAATAAATAACACATAAATGGCATACATAAGACTCAAACCCAAGTCCTCTCACACAAACCAAGTACTCTCAACCACTTGAGGTAGTACTTTTCCACGTCATACAATTTATGAATTTAATGCCATAAAAGCTTCCACTACATGCATTTATTAATTATTTATTTATTTAATTAATTAAATTCTACGGGTCTTACATAATTTCCCAATTTAATAGGATAATTCTAATAAATAAAATGTTGCATGTTTATATTATATTAATAAAGCACCGAAAAAATATATCAGAATTAACCTTTTAGAGTTATCCATAATATACTGAAAGGGATACCCAATGGCACAACCCAATGCCATGAACATAGACAAAATATGAAACAATTTAACTAGAAAGTGCTCATAGAGCAAGGAGTTGAAAAATAAAACAGTTCGACAAAAGTTGCTCAAAAGAGCATTAGCTACCATGCCCAAACGAGACAACAACATCAACACCATTTGAATGATCCCCAGGAATCTCCACGTTTGCTCACACCAAGTATTTGGTGATCATTACAAAAGGAAAAGCCAAACAGATAATACAAACACAGAGAGAGGGTAAGCTAGAGATAAAAATAATTTTCATCATATATGTATACGAGCAAATTTTTAAACAGGCATTTCAGTAAGCACACAAGGCATGTGAAGGCAAGCAATGCAAGACCCTCAAACTCAATTATCCAGATACATATAAGGAGATCGAATTCACTAGATGCTTGCACTTGTGGTGGCCTCTACTGCTCTATAGAGACATTGCCAATGAGTTTCACCCTACCACGCACAAAGTTAGCCCATGATCATCTAAGGCCATTATCCTGCCAAAGACTAGGACCTCCTACTATACTCACGACTTGAATCAGTATGCTCTATATGAGACTAATTGATTCTTTAGAGTTTCAAGATGCAACCTTGCTTGAATCCTTATTTGATTATATACACTACAACACCACCATGAGGCCTCTCCAAGAGGCTCATGGAATTACGTCTAACTCATGTCACATCCATGTTCTCACACCAATTCCACATGTTATCTCAAAACAACATAATCTCATGCCAATGCAACCAACCAACCAGTTCATGACTTATTTCATACCAAACACATCAATTTCAGTTCATAAAATCCCATAAGACACTCATAGTCATATACTTAATGAATTCTCAAGATATACAGCCAATCACAGATTAAATAGAGGAATTAAAAACAAGTCTACATCATTCTCACTTAAGCTAGAAGCCTTCGCTTAAGCGACAGAGGCTCTCGCGCTTAAGATAGGCCTTCTCACTTGAGCGAGAACTTCAACAGTGACATAATGAACTTTCTACGAGTTCTCGCCTAAGCGAGACCTTCTAGCTTGAGCGACAACTCAAGCAAACGTAAAGGTGGGTTTATACTACTCTTGCTTAGGCGAGAGCTACTCTCTTGGGTGAGAATAACATGTCCTTCACCTGTTCACGCATGAAAGGTAGAAAAATAGTACAAATCAATATTCAGTTCACTCTCATACAAGCACACACGTGAACCAAGTATTTGAATCATGAAACACGAGCAAATACAAGAAATATACTTCAAAAACATGAAAATCCTAGCTTCCCTTACCTGAATAGATGCTAGCCAAACAAAATAGGCACCCAAAGAAGAGCACCATAGTATGATATCAGCTTACAGAGCTGGCACAACAGAACAAGGGTGACAAAAATGAGACCCTAGCAGAGATTACAGTGGAACCAAAGCTCCAACACAGAAAAGAAACTAAAAGATACTAAGGTTTGAGTCATACTTACGCGAAGGAAGAGGTTTGGTTGACTCTCGGGAGTATCTTGATGTGCCCTAACAGAGCTTTATGTTGATGAACTACTAGCAAGTAAGGAAACAAATTGGGAGTATCTTGATGAACTACTAGCAAGTAAGGAAACAAATTGGGAGTAAGGGAACAACTAAAAAAGGGTCCTGGAAAACAGGTGGGCTGCCCTTGGGCCTTTTTACCAAAGCTGGCCCAACTCTTTAACACAGAAAAATGGGGTCTTACACCTTGGGCAAGATGCTCTGAAGAGTTGTTTCATTCGATTGTTTTTCCCTTTCAGTTGATTCATTTACTGCAACAGGTTGTTTTTCCAAGAGTATATCTTCATCATCTATATTCTTTACCACTTGATCTTGTAGTTTAAGGTTAGTTTCACCAAATATCATATGCCTAGACGCTTCAACAATCATTAAAATTTTATTATATACCTTATATGCATGACTATTTGTAGCATAACCAAGAAATATACCTTCATCCATTTTAGCATCAAACTTGCCAATTTGGTCTTTGCCATTATTTAAAATGAAGCATTTATAGCCAAACACTTTTAGGTGATTTAAAGCAAGCCTTCCACCTTTGAAATTCTCATAAGGGGTTTTCTTTAAAATAAGCTTAATCAACACACGATTTAAAACATAGCTTGCTATGTTGATTGCATCTGCCAAAAGTAATTTGGCAATGAAATTTCATTTAACATGGTCCTAGCAAGTTCCTAAAGTGATCTATTCTTTCTTTCAACTACTTCATTTTGTTGTGGAGTTCTAGGAGCTGAAAAGTTATGTTTAATACCATGTTGCATAAAAATGTTCAAACTTTTCATTTTGAAACTCTCCACCATGATCACTTCTTAAAGAAACAATTTTAACACTCTTTTCATTTCGAACTTTTCATTTTCACAATTATAACAAGAGAAACTAAGAGTGTTACTTGAATCATTTCGTTTAGAATTGTACCTCTTTTGATTACCTTAGTTGTTTTTCCTGTTAAGATACTTTCCAAACCTCTTAACTAGTAGATTCAAGTTCTCATTGTCACTTGATTCAGCCATCTCCTCATCAAGTTCATCACTCATTTTAATGCTAGTCTTCAAGGCTATAGACTTCACCTTTTTCTCACTTGACTCTTGCTCATTTAGCCTTTGCATCTTAATTTCATGTTCCCTTAGCTTACCAAACAATGTAGTTCTGGTCATAATGGATAGATCCCTTGATTTTGAGATAGTCGTCACCTTAGGTTGCCAACTCTTATGAAGACACTTTAGCACTTTGATGTCTAGCTCTTCTTTATCAAACTCTTTTCCCAAGCCTATAAGATGGTAAACAATATGTGTGAATCTTTTTTGCACTTCAACTATTGATTCTCTTTGTTGCATCTTGAACAACTTATATTCTTGGATCAAGGCATGCTTCCTTGCTCTCTTCACATCATTTGTTCCCTAATGAGTGACTTCAAGTACATCCCACATGTCTTTAGCACTTTTGCATTAAGAGACTCTAAATAACTCATTCATGTCCAATGAAGAAGTGAGGATATTCTTTGTTGTACAATCATATTGAGCACACCTTCTTTCCTCTCCAATCAATAAATTCCAGTGTTTGTTAACCTGCTTGTTATCAACATGTTTATGAGTATAAGGTTCATTCACAATTGCATCCCAAATACCTTGGTCAATTGATTTGATGAAAATTTTCATTCTAATTTTCCAAAATTGTAGTTAATACCACTAAACATAAGTGGCCTATCTATAGAAGCACCTTCTGAAAGAGGAAGATTATTTTCAGCAATTTCAAAATAGTTTTAGGATCAAACTAGAATAACTTTCAAGAACCCTACTCTTGATACCAATTGTAAGTATTGAAATAGATAGTTTAGCCAAGAAGGGGGGGAGGTTGAATTGGCTTTATAAAACTTTGTTTACTTTATAAAAACTAAAAACCTTTTTTCGCTGAATCAAATTGACCACGAAATCAAAAAGCAAGTATTACAAGACTGTATATTGTCAACTAATTAAAATAAAAAACAACAGATTTTAATCTGTTCATACAATATGATTCAACAGATCAAAATACGAAATTAATCGGTTGATATTTTGGGAAATTGTGCAGAAACGTGAAATGCACAAAACTCACTCAAACAACATGCTTTCTCAACCAAGATACGTTCCAATCAAAATATATAACTTAGTTATGTTACCAGATAACGTAAAAACACATGCATACTAAACAAAGATTGATTTAGTTGGTTTTCTTGAGATTCAAATGATGAATAAGATAAGGGAAAGAGGATCATGCAATGATTTTTATACTAGTTCACTCAATAACTAAGCTACATCTAGTTTATTAGGACAACTTGAACCTGATTATGCACTATATCAAAAGGTTTACACAATCTCTCAAATATTACACTATTGAACAAATCAAAAAACCAAGATTCTTGAATCTCACAAGAATCTTATCCCTAACATTGTAAGAATCACATTTAGAAACTTGGAATCTAACCAGGAACAATATAGAAGCACAAGAACAACCAAACCTGATGGAGGCTCTCCCTAGCCAACCAAACACGTGTTCTTCTAGCTTTAACCAAGGAAAAATGCTTCCAAGAACAACAAAGATCTTCAATCAAAAATGACACACTGTGTAATCCAAAGAGAGTTTTTCAAATTCGTATTACTGTTTTTTGCACTCAAAAATCTCAATTTTGTTCTCATCTCTCTGAAAACCAACTTATATAGCTTCGCCATAAGTGAATTCAATGGGTTGATTTGTTTGTGCAATTTGTTGATTTCACTTTCCTTAAGTGAAATTAGTCAATTGAATAACTATTCAACTGATTGGATACATTCATACTAGAACTATATGCAGCAAGCCTTTTAACTTGTGAAAAACGCTTTTAACAGATTAAAAAGGGCACACCCAAGACAAAACGACATCTAACCTATGTCATATAGTCTATGAATACAATACAAATTACAAGCTCCATGATCTTCAAGTGAATTCGAGATTTAGTAGATCAATAGCTTGATCATCAATGCATGTTCATCAACCTCATATGATCCCATGCACTTACTTCATCAAAGCCATGCACCAAGGTCACTTGTGCTAACACTGAAAGCTGATGTAAACATTTTTTAGTCATATATTGAATTTGTGTTTCTTAAAGAGTGGATTCTCTTTGTTCTTGACTTAGGCCATCAGGTTCTTATTAAAGATTGAAATCTTTATGGTGAATATTCCTAGACTTATCAATCATATTCATTGTGGCGTCTTTATTATCGATTTTTATCAAAAAGAGATCTCTTTGTGTGAATCTTCCTTTACTTATCAATTTACTAGATTGTGACGTAAATCATTCCTGTCTAATTTTGTGTTCTTTATCTTATATTCTCCTTTAATTTTTAGAGGGAATTCAAAGTAAAAAATGATCATAATCTTTCCCATATAGGATTATATCACCTAATAAGAGTTTTGACATTTTTTTCATTCAAAGACAATCTTCTGTGTGAATCATTTGTCAAACGCAAACAAGTTAAAAGATCTTTTAAAAGCATAAATGATGTTTCAACACAAGAACTTCTTGAGCTAATATATATTGATCTATTCAATCCAAAAAGAACTAAGTCTTTAAGTAGCAAAAGGTATGGTCTAGTAATTATTGATGATCATACAAGATGGACTTCAATTATATTCTTAAGAAATAAGGAGGAGTCATATATGTTAGTTTTGAAATGGTTGAAATGCAAAGAAGGGGGGTTGAATTGGGTAGTTAAGAATTTAGGCTATCTTTGAAAGCTGAAAACCACCTTTAATTGAATCAATTGGATCACCAAGTTAGGTCGCAAAATCTACTGGACAAAATACTTTTAATCGGTCAAAAATAGAGTTAATCGATTGATTGTACTAAACAGATTCTATTCTAGTATAATCAACTGATTGAAACAGAAAAATAGTCGACTGACAAACTGGGAAAAATGAAGAAATGCATATTCGAGTTTTAAACTAGGAACAATGCACAAGAACGATCAAGACATGTTCTAAATGGTTATGTAAACATGCTCAATGTTGCAGATGTCATGAAAACATGCAAGAACACAAAAAAGATGATTAAAACTCAAGTTCTTTAAATTTTAAATGATTATGCAAGAGAGAAGGGTTAGAGAAAAGGTGAGATCAAAAGATTTTAATACTGGTTCACTCAAACCTGAGCTATATCTAGTTTGTCAAGGTAACCTGAGCTTGACTTTGCACTATTTCAAAAGATTTACAAAGTATCCACTCTTACACTTTCAAAATATGCAAAAACCACACAAAAGACTCGTGAACCACACAAGAGTCACATCAGCATAGCAAGAACCCTCTTGCAGACCTGGAAAACCACCGGGCACACACACAAAGCTTGAGAAAGATCAAACCTTAGTGGTAGCACAACCCAGCCTACCACAAACCACTTTCTCCAAGCTTCAAACCAAGCCAAAAGCTCCAAGAATTGATCCAAGATCAATCTTCAACTGCTGCAAACTGTATGATCATGAAAGAGAGAGTTTTCCACAAGTTTCTAGAATAATTTCGCGCTAAAAAATGATCAGAATAACTCTCTTTCGAAAATCATAGCTCTTATAGATAAACTGTTACGAAATTCAACAAGTTGATTTTCAAATCAATCGGTTGATTTCACTTGACTTAAGTGAAATTAGTCGATTAAAAAATAAATCAACTGATTGAATTTGTTGTAGTTTAAGACTACTGCAACCAACCTTTTAACCTGTTAAAAAACTATTCAACAGATTAAAAAAGACATTTTAACCTATTGAAAAACCATTCACAGGATTAAGAAACATAACAAAGACCAAATACATCTAATTAATGCTACAAGGTGTACAATATGATTTACAAACTTCAAATACACTTTCTTAATGATATAACTATGTGGAGAGCACACGTTCCAGCCTTGATCAACATGAATATCATTAAATCTTCTTTCCTTCATTAGTGTAGGCTTCATTCCAATGGTAATGGCTCCATGGTAGTTCAAAAGAGCTTAATTAAATCTTCATCAAATCTTCAAGAACCATACCACCTTGGCTTCACATGTCAACATTATAAAGTCTTTCGCAAGTTTATTAAACAAGTGCAAAAAGAAAAGGTCTAACAATAGTTTCTGTAAGATGTCATTAGTGTAGGTGTCGCAACCAGCGACCGGAAGGCGAACCGAAAAGAAAAACGGGTTTGAAAGAGATTTGGAGTCGCCACCATAGTTATTCTGGAAAACTATGGAAAACCATAAAGATAAGACAAGTTTCCGAAAAACTAGATTTTGGATCCGGGAGTCGATTATGTGTAGGGAAGGTGTTAGCACCCTACAACGCCCGCTCGAGGGCGGTACCTTTAATTAAAAATGCAAAGGTGATGTAATTTTCAAAATTTTAATTTTCGCCAAAAATAAGACAAATAATACTAAAAAGAAAAAAATATTTTTTTGATTTTTTGGGCCCGACAAGGATTGACCTTGGTCCTACGTATTTTCATTCAAAATGAGAAATCAGGGTTACGTAGTTCTTTAGAAAGACTCTTTTTTAAAATGTTGATATTTTTATATTTTGAAATTTTATATTTTTTTGATATTTTTGAATTACTTGAAAATGCGTGTCACACGACGTGAGCAGTCGGACAGACACTAAAAGAGAAAAAAAAATATTTTTGATATTTTTAGAAAATGAGTGTCACATGGTGCGAATGACCGGATGGACACAAAAAAGTGAAAGAAAAACATTTTTTAATTTTTATGTTTTTATCTTTTTTTATTAAAAATGTTAATGTACAAGAAAGTGAGGTGTTAAAAAGCAAATGAGGTGAAATGTTTAAAATGTGTATCCAAGAGCTAAAATAAAGGTCCAAAATAAAAAACAGCCCAACAGAAAGTGAGACCAATACAGGTGAAAGATAGTAAAAGACATGATGTAGTGAGCAAAATATTGTGAGGCATGCAGAGTGAAAAATAGGGTGCAACGAGTAAATCCAATAACAAACAAAACATAAGGGGGTGCGGGGTTATAATAACGGGAGTGCGAACAGCAAAATAAGACAGAGCCCAGTAAATACGGAAGGTGTATGAAAGGTGAAAACTAGGAGTGCATGAAGAAATGGTGGGTTCAGGCCCGAAGCTTTGTTTCTTTCTTCCTCAGAACACCAAAACCAAGGCTTCACAATTCCATCGTCTTCCTTGCACGAGCCATCTTGGACCAGCCTCCATGTCGTTATCGTGAGTCCAGCAGTCGCTGGCGACGATGTCAGCCAACACCAGAGTCTTGTCGGGACCGTTGTAGCACCTCGTCGTAACTCCCCTCATTCGCGTGAGGGTTTTGTTCTCCTCTCCCAATGGTGTCGTCTTCACTGAGTTGTGTTCATGGCTATCACTCATCGTGCCATCATCCTTGCACGCCTCTCCTCAACCAAACCAAGCAACGCCATGATCTCAGAAGCTTCCAAACACTGCATCCCTTATCGTTGCGAATTTTCGTTGGTCAAGAATCTAATCGGCGCTACCACTGATTCCCCCTCCCTCAGCACTAAACCATATTTTTTCTTCCCCCTCTTTACTCCGATTTGGTTGTGGGTGTAGGATAAAAATGTGATGAAAATGGGTTTTGGAAAAAAATTGAAATGGAGGCCCGTGTGGATGAAGGTGACCGATGGGTGAGAAGGGGAATACGAGTTTGTGTGTTGGTGAAGATGAAGAATATGGAGGTTGTAAGGAAGTGTTGATTCTTTTTGTGCTTGTATTTTGTTTTGTGTTTTTCTACAAGTGGGAGATATAGGTGGTGTTGTGGAGGGGAAATGGTGAATGGGGTAGCTTTTGGAAGGGTTGTGAATGGTGAAGAACACTAGTGACGTGTGTTGTGCGTGGAAAGGGAGAGAAAAATGGCTCTGGAGTGGATTATGGTGTAGGGAGAAAAATGGAGCACGTAGCATAAAGTGGGAATGGTTTGGGTTCCCACCATGAAGGCATTGTAGGTTGTTTTTTTTATGGGTTGGGAGAGAAAACTGAGAACGTGCCAAAGAAGCCCCAAAGGTGGTTGATGGTGGGGGTTTTAAGGTGAGTGGCGTGATGTGTGTCTCTTAAAAGGGTTTGCGTGTGTTGATGGGTTTGTGCCCTATTTTTTTTGCCTGTTGGTTCGTTTGGAAGAATAAAAAATTTGAATTCAAATGTGAGGTAATATGTCAAAGTGTATGAAAATGGCAAGTGAGAGAGTGAAAAGTGTGTGACGTGAATAAAGTGAGTGAGAAAGTGAATAAGTAATGTGTGTGAGAGAGTATGGGTCCCGCGGATGTGAGAGAGAGAAAAGGAAAGAATAAAAAACTAATATTGTGAGGAGTGGTGTGTGTGACGTGAATAAAGTGAGTGAGAAAGTGAATGATTAGAGTGTATGTGAGAGTGTGGATCCCATGGATGAGAGAGAAAAAATAAAAGGAAAAAAAATAAATAAAAAATGAATAAAAAGAAGAAAAAAGAAAAAAAAGGTGATATTTGAGAAGTAGTGTGGGGCCGTGAGATTGGAGAGATTTTGGAATGGTGTGAAAAAAGAAAGTGAGGGTGTGGATAGAGAAAATGAAAGTCTAAAATGGGTTAAAATAATGTATCAAACATGCTTTCTTTGTTTATTATCATTTTTTAATTTTCTTTCAATTTTTTAATTTTCTCTTTTACATTTTATTTCACTTTTTTTTATCTTTTGCGTTATTATTTTTTTACTTTTTATTTATTAATTTTGAAAATACATTTTATTTGTCCGAATGAAATTAGGTGTTGACAGCTGCCCCTCTTTAGTTAGATTTTACTAGATAATATGAAAATTTGATATTTTCAAATTATAATAGTAAAATATAAGTAAAGAGAGAGACACTAATTTCATCGGAGTTTTGAAGAGGATGAGGAAGAGGGTGAATAAAAACTTATTTGAAGGGATGCGATGACCAATTCTACGAAGAGGGTCAGGATCCGAAAAGTAGAAAGAAAAAGGATTCACCAAGTCTTATCTAGAATGGAAGAAAAAAACTGACCATTTCATTGGAGAGAGCCTTGATGTAAACATAAGAAAATCAATGACCATTCCATCGTAGAGGGCCTTGATGTAAACACAAGAAAATCAATGACCATTCCATCGGAGAGGGCCTTGATGTAAACGTAAGAAAATCAATGACCATTCCATCGGAGATGGCCTTGATGTAAACATAAGAAAATCAATGACCATTCCATCGGAGAGGGCCTTGATGTAAACATAAGAAAATCAATGACCATTTCGGAGAGGGCCTTGATGTAAACATAAGAAAATCAATGACCATTCCATCGGAGAGGGCCTTGATGTAAACATAAGAAAATCAATGACCATTCCATCGGAGAGGGCCTTGATGTAAACATAAGAAAACCAATGACCATTCCATCGGAGAGGGTCTTGATGTAAACATAAGAAAATCAATGATCATTCCATCGGAGAGGGCCTTGATGTAAACATAAGAAAATTAATGACCATTCCATCGGAGAGGGCCTTGATGTAAACATAAGAAAACCAATGACCATTCTATCGGAGAGGGCCTTGATGTAAACATAAGGATATCAATGACCATTCCATCGGAGAGGGCCTTGATGAAAGGAGGATCTGGACTTGACCAATCCCAAGGAGAGGGTCGTTCTCCGAAAGGAGAACACAAGAGTTGACCATTCCTAAGGAGAGGGTTTCGAGATAGGCTTAGTGGGCCAAGTGAGATGGGCTTTGTGGGTGCCAGATTAAGCTAGGATTTGAAGCCAATACGAAACTAGGCTTGGTGGGCCAATACGGAGCTGGGCTTGGTGGCCAGGCAAAGCTGGGCTTGCGCCAGATAAAACTGGGCTTGGTGGGCCAGTACGAAACTAGGCTTGGGGGTAGTACGGAACTGGACTTGGAGGACATATAGGTCTTTCATATGAATGAAGATTACCATCAATCTGAGAAATGCCAAGAAGAGATTTTTGTAAATCGACTCCTTCAGAAGAAACAATGGTTGAAGATGTATGATGCATGAAAATGCTCACTCATGTTATGATGTCAAGATATTTGTGCTTTTCGAATCTGGTGTCAATACATGAACGATGATATATCATGCAAATGGTTATTCATGATAAAAAGCATGTTTTCTCATTTCAAGCACAAGGGATCAAAACATTATTGTAGAGATCAAGATCCTGAAATGTATGAATGCAT
>Ga0214544_1007581_pt1 | contig 18902 bp, 10 predicted proteins | sample CNSS3metaG_FD_160074 | JGI IMG/M metagenome (GOLD analysis project Ga0214544, IMG submission 160074) | Root nodule microbial communities from cowpea collected in UCLA plant growth center, Los Angeles, California, USA - CNSS3 | ecosystem: Host-associated > Plants > Roots > Nodule | place: USA... | reverse complement strand
GGAGAACTCTAGCCTAAGTTGATTCACAAAAAGAGAGGAGTCTGGAGTCATCTCAACAGAGTTTCTCTACTATATTCATGAATGAAAATACAAGGGTCCTAAGCTCTCTATTTATAGTAGAAAAGGATAGCCAAGTGGTCTAGAAAAATGGAGGGAAAAAGGATCTAGAATGTGGTATTTGGAGCCAAAAAGAGAGCATGAGGCAAGTGTGACTTGCCACCTAAGCAAGTCACAAGGGACTTGCTTCTAGGCGCATAAGAGAAGCTTGGTCACCAAGCTTGGAGTAAGAAGGATCTAGATCCTCTCATAAATGCGCTTTCTCTCTTTGTTGGGCCAATTTCAAGCCCAACTCTTCTTTGGTCCAATTCTCTTCAAAGCCCAAAAACCCTCCAAGGCCCAATACATGGCCCAAACAAAAACCCTATTCTACAAATCCCAAAATACAAGGCCCAAAAATAAACCCTATTCTAATATTTACAAACAAAGAGTTTTAGGCTAGGTCTTCACATCTTCCTTGGCCCATGTAAAGTTCATGTTGGGCCTTGTATGTGCATTGGAGGCCCATTCCTCTTGTATCCTCCTAGCCATTGCTCTTGTTGTGTGTCCCTTGGTTAGAGGCATCTCATCATCCGGTTTTACTAAGATCTGATGATATCCAGACCTCAAGTCAATCTTAGAGAACACTGCGGCTCCCTTCAACTAATCCAGCAAATCATCTATCCTCGGCAATGGATACTTATTCTTTATGGTCAGCTTATTCAACTAACGGTAATCAACACACAACCTCGAACTACCGTCCTCTTTCTTTACTAAGAGTACCAATGCTCACCAAGGTGATGCGCTCGGTCGGATGAACTTCTTCTCAAGCAAGTCTTCTATTTTCTTCTTCAACTCAGCCAACTCCGCTGATGCCATCCTATAGCGTGCCATGGATACTGGGCCAGCTCCAGGGATAAGATCAATGGTGAAATCTACATCCCTGCTTGGTGCCAATTCTGGTATTTCATCTGGAAACACATTCGCATACTCCTCCACTACTGGAATCACACTGATTTTCTCTGCGGTGCTATTCTTCTCTGTGTGAGCAATTATCATAAAATAGGTGGCTCCAGCTTCCACTTCATTTATTGCTCTCTAAGCTGAGATTAACTCCAATCCCTCATGTTCTTGGAATACCAAATTGTGTCATCCACAATCAATTATAATGTGATTGTTAGACAGCCAGTCCATCCCCAAGATTACATCCAGTCCCTCCAAAGGCAAGCACACCAAGTTCACCTTGAATCTGCGACCTGCCACTTCCATTGAACACCTAACGCAGACTGAACTGGTAGCTACTTGACCCGAGGAGGGAGTTAAAACAAGCACCTCACACCCCAAATCGCGTTTCACCAAATTCAATCTCCCCACACAAGCATTAGCAATGAAAGAATGCGTTGCTTCAGAATCGAACAACACTAATACTAACTGACCCAACAATAGACATGGCTCGAGGATAAGGTTACCTGATTTAGTAGCTGTGGAGGTCAAGGCAAAAACCCTTCCAACCGCTCTAGCTCTCTCTGCTGGCGATTTCGCTGGCTTCTTCACACCCAAATTCTTCTTTTTTGGGCAATTGTTGGCAAAGTGTCCCGGTTTGTCGCATATAAAACACTTACGACAGTCGCTTGACCCTCCTACTCCACCTGTCAGCTGAGGACAATTTCTCTTCAGGTGGGTCCGCCAGATTGGTAGCAAGTGGGACCCTGAGATGCCTGAGATCGGCTGTAAGGCTTCTTCATTTGTCTCACCTCTACGACATTCCTCTAATGTCGGACAACTGGATTAGGGCCTTTCTCCAGATGTTCAGCACTTTTGGCTTGTTCCACCAAGACTGGGAACCTTTTCTCTCAGAGGTGTTACCACCTTCTTCAGCTCATGTTTGAGTCCTCGCTCAAACTTTAGACACCTTCACTCCTCGGTGATGTCCTGCGAGTAATACCTCACCAGATGCTCAAACTTGTTGACATACTCCTGCACTGTCATGTCCCCTTGCTGCAATGCAAGGAATTCAGCCTCCCTGTCCTGTCTAACTGTATCTGGAAAGTATTTCTCTAGGAAACGAGTCCTGAAGTTGGCCCAAGTCACCAGCTCTTCCCTAGTCCCCATCTGTTGTTGCATGCCTGCCCACCAATATTCAACATCCTCATTCAGCAGATAGGTAGCAAACAGCAGCTTCTGCTCATCTTCGCAGTTCATCACCTTGAAGATCTTCTCACATTTGCGGAGCCATGCATCCGCTTCATCAGGAGAGACTTTGCCAGTGAACTTCGCTGGCTTGTGGCGCAAGAAATCCTCCATAGTCGGCACCCTGACTGGTGCAATGGTTGTTCTGGGTTGCGCTGCTACAGGTACCTGCATCGCATCCACCATGCAGTGAATAGCCTCAGCGATGTCATCAGCACCATTACTCATTCTCCTCCTGTTAGCAGCCATAGCCTGAATACGCCACATTCAACTGTTGAGAATTCAATTCACTGGTTAAGCAAAGCTACTCACTCACTTACAACATTCAATTCAATCACACAAGCAATCAAACGACAAGCTCACTCCCCAAAAGCCCCAAATATTAAAAAAAATAGTTTTCAAAACTTTTGCTCTGATACCAAATGTAACATCCTGATAGGATATTATGGGTTTTAATTAATAAAATAAAAAATAAGAAAATAAAAATCACATTTATTATGAGTCCATTTCCCAAAACGCGGGAAATTTAAAACTTTAATATAACATAATTCATAAGTTCACAATTACATTATTACAAAATCAACCAAAATTCAACATAATAAATTCTACATCAAAAGCCTAAATATGAAAATCCTTTCAAAAGCCCAGGTAGCCCCTGCACTCCGCCTCTAAGCATCTCTTGGCTCACCTATCAAATCATCTGCTCCTGGATAACTAGTTATCCGATCATCGCCACACACATATAGGGTGAGCTATGCACAATATATGAATATATACATGAAATAAATATGCCACCATCCCAAAAATAACATGATTAAGTATTTCATTGTTTTCAAATTCCCCAACCATGATCTCATAGTCCTTCATGAGTCATATACATAAACTAGGTCTTGGGACTTCACTGTGCTCCCACGAAACTAACCCATTCGTGGTCCAACCCTATGAGCCTATCCTACTCATAGTCCTACCCGAAAAACTCCTCGTCTGTCGTAAAACATCCAAGCCTCCCTCGCTCGGACCATGGCACACACGCAATCACCATACTATGGACTCCTCGCCCAATAGTAGCCGACGGGAACATAACAGTTCCTTGCCCATTGTGCGCTCGACGCATGTAATCACCATACTAAGGACTCCTCGCCACTTAGCAGCCGACGGAAACTACACAGTTCCATGCCCATCATACGTCCAACCATCAAGCACATCCCAGACCTCTATTGGACTTAGTCCTTCAAGCCCAAACACATTCGTGGTCCAACCTCTATTGGAAACACCAAGCAATTCAGTACCACAACACATAAGAACCTAGCTCCTCGCCATTCTCGCTTAAGCCATGCATGTTCGCCCAAGCGAGTGCATTTGTCTCGCCCAAGTTGAATCACCTCGCTTGAGCGGGTGTGAAACAGTGGTCTCACCACGATATCTCACTTAGGCGAGGTCTGTTCGCCTAGGCGAGGTACACTCTCGCCCAAACACACAATTTTGTCTCGCCTGAGCTACAATGCAAGCAACACCTCAAACTTGATCATGATATCTCGCTTAGGCGAGACCTTCTCGCCTGAGCGAGACCCTGGTTCGCTCAAACCCACACAACTCTTCGCCTGGACGAGGTTTCGCGCTCAAAACACTCAGGTCACGTCGCGACCTCGCTAAGGCGAGTGTCTCTCGCCTAAGCGAAAGACCAAGTCGTTCAACCCTGACCCTAGTCGCCTAGACGAGAAACGCGAACCAAAACCAAAAATGAGACTCTACAACTCTCGCTTAAGCGAGTTGGACTCGCTTGGGCGAGACTTGCAGGGTTTCGACTCTGTTCATGCACACAATTCACCCAACCTTGCCCAATTCGCACAACAAATCATACCATTCAATTGAAAAATAATGCACAACCATATAAACATAACTTGGGCACAATTTGGTTCCCAAAGATCCAAGTTGAACCACCAACCATCATCTGTGCAATTGTCACAGCACCCGAAAAAATAGGATTTCAGCTCCCCTAACCTGAAATTTGCCCTCTCATATTCCCTCCAAACCTACACTTAAAAAAATAAAGTTCTAGTTTCTTTCCCAACCAAGTTTGAACCCACAACCCATCAATTAGCAGGCCAAATGCACAACCAATTCAACCAATTCATATTTGTGATACACTCCAATCAGTATATGCTTACATTACCAATTCCATGCTCATACATATTATTAAAAATTAATAATAAAACAACAACACATAATTGGCATACATAAGACTCGAACCCAAGTCCTCTCACACAATTAAAGTACTCTCAACCACTTGAGCTAGTACTTTTCCACGTCACATCAAACAATAATTAATGTCATAAAAGCTCTTTCTACCCGCATTTATTAATTAATTAATTAATTAATTAATTATTTAATTTTCACGAGTCTTACATTTAGCACTCCATGAAATACAAAATAAAATAAAAATAGAAGAAGAAATGAGAGAGAAAGAAATAAGCCCCCCCCTAAGGGTTCCTAAATTCCGAAGTGTCGAGCTTGTCCTCTTCTTTTCTTTGGTCTCTTTATATAGGCCTTGATTGGACTTGAATCTTATATAATCTGGTGCTGAAATCTTTTATCTTTTGATATAACATCTCTAAAATAATTAACAAATTTTATGAGTTTCTAAAATATTTGGAAGATTTTCTTTGTTGATAATTTTGAGATATATCAAAGATAATTAATAAAAAATCTTTAATTAATTCTTCAGCAACTTAATTTTGGTCCAATTTCCAATTTTGCCCTTCTTGTAATCTCCTCCAATTATCTTCTGAATAATCTAATATCTTTAAGATATATTTGTTTGTTGTGGAGATCTAGAAAAATTCAAGAAGATCTTGTCATATTTAAAAAGATTTGGTAGTTATTATCTTTTGATATTTTATGACATAATTAAATAAGATAATTATTTAATAATATCAAATAAATTATCTGAAGATATATTTTCCCAAATTATCTTTTATCATAAATATTTATGAATTATCAAAGCCTTTCTTTTGGACAAAGATAAAGAAAACCGCAAGGTCCAATTTTTGTTGTTCATTCCCTCTTATTGGCTTAGCCAAACTTCTTCACTTTTTCAAACTTGTCTTGTCGTGTTCATGAAATGCTTGGCTTGGATTTTTGTGATTTTGATAATTTCCTATTCTTGATTTATCTTTAAGGTGTTATGAAGCTTTAATCAAATTGTTTTCACATCTCCATGAGCTCAACTTAGCTGCAGCTGCACTAACACACGTCAAAATATTGAAAAAAAAATATTTATGCAACTAAAAAGCTATTTTTAACATGTTTTTGTATCTTATGCTCAATAAACTCAATTATAAGAAATCCCAATTTAATTAATATTTTAAGCACAAAAATCGATTAAAATTCCATTATTAAATACCAAATGAGGGCATAAATATGAACTCATCACACCTCCACATTTATCCTTTTGCACTTCTGGGCAAAATTTAGTAATTTCAAAACTTGTTCTGAGGTCTTTTATTTCACACATCAACACCGGATCAAAGGAATGAACATTATTGAAATAAATCAATCTTCTATAAATCAAGTTATCATGTATATACAAATGGAAAAGTTATATTTTTCACACATGAGTTAATACTTTGAATTTACAAGAAAATCAAATATGAAAGATATTACTTAAGATAAAATGTATATTTTCTCTCAAAAATTCGCTCAAGTGTTTTGGCTTGTGTTTCACTCAAAATACTCATGCAAGTAAACACTCATAATACTTAACAAAACTTTAATATTCACGAACTTTTAGAAAATATGCATTCAAAGATCATAAGGACTTTTCACAGGTTATAACGAGGCCAAGGCAAAGGTAGGAAAATTTTAGGAGTTTTGAGTTTTTGAAATAAATATAGAAAGAATAATGGAGCATAATTCCAAAAAAAAAAACTCTTTTTTTTTTCTTTTATTTCTCTTGTAAAGCCCTCTTTATTTTCTACCCTTATTTTAAAGGCACACCCTAAATCAATTGGGCCTAAAGACTGGCCCATAGGGTGCCAAAGACCCTAAAACAACCAAAAACACTCTCATTCAGCTTTCACTTTGCCAACAACCCCCTTACACTCTCCTTGAACTGTTTTCAGAAGCTCTGCTAGGGTTTGAGTGAGCTCCCCTATTTTTTCCTCTCCGTTGAACTATTCCCTCCAAGTAAGTTGAGTTCTCTACGTTCCCTTCTTTTCTTCAAGCTTTAGTTTCACGCTAGTCTCTGTCATAGATCATTTTCATTCATCTCTCATTGTTTTCAATTTCGTTGTTTGCTTCCACTTTAGGTGCTAGTCCGCTAAGGATCTCATTCGCTTAAGTTAGCATTTTCTTGGTAAGGGAAGCTAGTGTTTATGTTTTTTTCAAAGTTATTTTGCTGATTTTTGATCTGTTGTATGGCTGTGATGCTTGAATGAGGTTGTTGGTCGAATAAAAATGTATGGTGTGCGAGTATGTTTGATTGATGTGACGCTACTCTTTTTCTGCACTGCGCAGTTTTTGTAAAATGAAGATTTCTACTACGTTAACCGTTGGATCGAGCTAAAATTTTAACAGCTGATCCTTAACAAATAATTCTTGACTTTGACTTGCGGATCTTTAATCGGAACTCTTTAGTGAGAGCAGTTGTTATCGCAAGGTCACTGTAGTTTGATTGTTGACAACACTACACACTTTTCATAAAATGAAAGTAACTACTTCGTTAACCGTTGGATCGAGCTGATATTTTAATAGCTGATCCTCAGCACATAATTCTTGACTTGGACCGGTCGGATCTTTAATAGGATCTCTGTAGTGAGAGCAGTTGTTATCGCAAAGTCACTATAGTTTGGTTGTTGATAGCACTGCAGACTTTTCGTAAAATGAAAGTAACTACTTCGTTAACGTTCGATCGAGCTGATATTTTAACAGGTGATCCTTAACACATAGCTTTTGACTTTGACCGGTCCGATCTTGAATCAGAGCTTTGTAGTGAGAGTAGTTTTTTATCGCAAGATCACTGTAGTTTGGTTGTTGACAACATTGACCTTTGTTGTTTGTTTGGTGTACAACTTTCGTTATAGTTATTCAATTAAGTTGGTTCTTGTTTCATTTGGTCCTTGATTCAATCATATTTAATTTGAATATAAATACAAAATTTTTGGAGCTTTACACAAGCTGCAGTTTTATTTCTAAAATCCCAAAATTGTTTGCATTGTGTTGTTAAGTTGGATTGCTATGTTAAAGCATGAGATGAGTGAATATGCATGAGTAAAGATGGTTTATGGGTGGTGAATGATGAGTTTGGCATGATCTTGATATGGAATATACATGAATGGTTGGTTATATATGTGCTCATGAATTCAGTATGAGCAATAATGTTACAATGATGGTTGGAATCATGGTTTTGGTTGGGTTAGAACGTAATTCCACGATAATTTCGTGGTGGTGCCTCATTGGTTAGGACGTAATTTCATGAATCTCTAGGTGATACCTCATGGTGGTGCCTTAGTTGGTCGGGACGTAATTCCATGACCCCTGTTAGTGGGAGTTCATGGTGGTGCCCCATTTATATAATTTAGTAAGGATTCAAGGTAAGGATTGCATCTAGACGCTCTAAAGAGTCAGTTAGTCTCACATAGAGCGTACTGACTCGAGTGGTGAGAGTAGCAGGAGGCCTGAAACACTTTAAGGGCTAACCTTGTGTGTGGGGGAAAGAAACACTGTAACAATTAGCTCGATAGAGTAGGAAAGGCCATCACAAGTGCAAGCATCCACTGAATCCGACTAATTATATGTATCTGGATGAGTCGTGTCTTGAGTCTTAGTGTATTGTTTGAAAAGTCATAACATGATTGGTTGACATATGCATCTTGAGTCTTACCCTTTCTATTGTATGTTATGTGTGTGTGGTTTTCTCTCCTTGCGATGATCATCAATTTATTGGTGTGAGCAGATGCGAGAACTCCTCGTTGTCAACAGGGAAATGGTGATTCCGCTGCTTAGTCATCTGGAGTTGGCTCTACTCGTTATGTCTTCTATTAGGGTTGTGGCCCATGTATTGCATTATTTTAGAACTGTATTTTGAATACTTTAGATCTTTTACCCTGTTTTGTATTGGCATCGTGGTGTGCCTCGATTAATGTCTTCTAACTACCTTGGATACCTATAGGAGTGACGTTATACTCCTTGACTCAACTTCTTATATTATTCTGTGTAATGTTTTCATTTAGTTATTTTATTACTTAAATGGGACGTTACATCTCTTTTTGAAGAAGCAATTGTTTTTATACATCTTTGTTTTTTTCAAAACTCTTTCATCACTTTTTTCTTCCTTTATGCAATTTTCAATATTTTGTGGGTGAGGTGGGTGAGATGAGATGACTTTCTCGTTGGGTAAATACAATTATAAGTATAATATGTTATGAATCTAAATAAATATAACATATAGAAATAATAAATTAAATAAAATATAATTTGTAAATAAATGATATTACTAAGCCGTAATATGTTAATCAACGATATTAATAAATTAATGCTTTAACGATCTACATGTCTTTATAAAAATAACGCATTCTCCTAAAAAATACACATTCAATCTAACATACTTATGTATATTTATATTTTATTATATTTTTATTGACTTAAGTTATGGGAAGAAAATTCCAAGCGCAAAGAATAATTCCTCTGCTTTTTAAAACCTGAAAATTGGCATCCACTCCTTTTCAGCTTATCTCCCTCCGACCTCGAAACGTGCACTCTCTTATGCATTAATATTGTCAGTGTCTGTCCTGTTAAGAATCTAAAACCTGCATCTGCTCCTTTCTTTTGAGATACTCTTGCATATTCTCCTGTTTTTTCCTCATATTTTATTTTGTTTCCCTTTTTGGTTATTATAATATTACTATTTTTCTTTGCTTTTTCCTCTTCTAACGTCTTACCACCTTTCTTAATTAAATTTTAATCAATTTCTTTCACGGTCTTGGCTATTCTGTTGGCATCAAGAACCAAAAGATTTGGGAGTGGAAAAAAGTTTTCTTAGGAAGAAATAGAAGAAAAAAAATGAGGTCGAAGTGCATGGTGATGATGCCGCTTACGTTACTACACTTTGCATCGGTTTTGGTGCTTGTTTTGGGAGAGAGAATGATTATGAAGGTGGAAAATACGCAGAAATATGGAGGCAGTTTCCTTAGCAAAGCTATGAACTTCTTATGGCAATCGGGGGAATCAGGTTATCAACACGTTTGGCCAGTAAGCTTTTAATTGTATCTTTTCTCTTACTTTCTTTCATCTTATCTCTCTGTTTTTCTTCTAATAATTATCTATCTAGATTCTGGATTTGAATTTTCTTCAAGCTTTCGTTCTTCAATTCAATCTATCATTTTTAAGACTTCTTTTTAAAGGATTCCAGATTACAATTATGTTTTTATAGAATTGATATTTTTTTTTCATTTTAGTTTCATATATGTCATGCTTTTTTTTTTTTACAAATAGTAGTTTTATTCTTAAGAAAAAAAATTAACTGATTTTTTCTAAGTTTTAATAAAAAATCAATTTTTTTTTTCTTAATTCTGTCTCCTACAAAAACTTACATCAATATTACAAATGAAGATATAATATATATATATGTTTTGAAAAATTAAATTTCTTAGTACTGACTTAATGTATTTTTGTTCTTGATGTATTTTAAAGAAAATCTTAAAATGCATTTAAAGAGGAATGATAAGAGAAATATTGCCCATAGTTTCTCTCGCACATTCTCTCCAACATTTCATTATTAGTCTCCTATTCAAAAATAATTTAATGGGACCCATACTATATTTTATTTTTAATAAACTTTAATTTATATAGTTTAACCCATAATTATTGATATATTTATATACATATATATATAATGATTTTTTTTTAAATGACCAAAGAAATATGCCAGGTGGCTGATTTTGGAATGACTAGTTTGAAAACTAATAGTTGGAAATTAACATGAAGGGAAATTTTGCAGGAGATAGAATTTGGGTGGCAAATTATTTTAGGTACTATAATAGGATTTTTTGGAGCAGCATTTGGAAGTGTAGGAGGTGTTGGTGGTGGCGGCATATTCGTTCCTATGCTTAGCCTTGTTATTGGCTTTGATTCAAAATCCTCCACAGCTATGTCCAAATGTAAGATCTCCCACCACCGTTTATTAACAGCTTTATGATTTGTTTTGCATTTTTTATCACCATTTCTATTATCTTCTTATAACTTTAATTGCAAATTTTATCACTCAAGATCATTATTTTCCACAATTTTATCTCCTAGTTTGTTTTTTATTTCATCATGATTTTCAATTTTTATGTTTTTTACCCATTCATTAAATAATTTCCAAATGATAATATTTTTAAAACACTTGACAAAAGGTCAATTTATTTTGTTTCCAATTGCGTGTTAGTTTAGTACACTCTTACGCGTTTAATAAATAATAGAATCTGAGAAGATTGTAAAGTATAATAGGTCATATTTGAAAAAGATAGTTGGATGATAAAATATTAATTAATCTTCTTTTGTATTATGAGGAATTTACTACTTTCTATCTTTAAATTTTTTCAAAATTTTCCCTTGTTCTGTATTCAAAATTCCTAAGTTTTTCTGGTTAACGACCTTGGTAGACCAGGGAATTCGGTATCATAATACATGACAATACATGGAATTTATTTGTAAGAATAGTTGCAAGATTAAAATACAATTTAAAAATAAACATTTTTACTCGATTTCTGTTTTTCAAAAAATGGATGAGTTTCATTTTTATAAAAGCATATTTATTAAAATGATGTTAACTTCGTTCAAAAATGTTACAGAGCAAAATTTGAGTCTGGTATTGTCAAAATTTTAGTTATCTTCTATTTTAAAAGTGTTGCTTGTAAAAATTAAAAGAATTTTAAGATAAAATTTAAATTTTGACATGTAATATTTTTAAAAGGTGTTAACACTTATTTAACGAAAGAAATTGTATTAAATATTTTTACAAAAATAAAGATTCGATTAAGTCAAAATCAAATATAAAAAATGAAATAAATTAAAAATTTTAATTATAAAAACCAAATTATTTATTAAATCTACTATAAATAATAATAAAAAGTTCGCTCACCTGAAAAATAAATTGTGATAGAGTAAACATTTTACACTGAGAACATTTTATTAAAAAATGAAATTATAATATTTATAGATTTGAATTTGTAAGATAAATTCATTATTACCTTAATTATTAAAATTAAGATAATTAAAAAAAAAAGTAGTGAAACAAAAAATTATTTGTCGAAGTTTATGTTGTCTATCTCTATCCCCATTATGTTGTTTCAATTACGTGTCAGAGGGATATATGGATATGAAAATGTGAGGGTCCATATTTGCTACTTGCCAACCGGAGAATTGAAAAGACAGCATGAGTAGCCCCAACCATAATTGACAGGATACATTGGTCTGGTATATTAAGAATCTCATCAGGATGAAAGCAATCTCATCATAATTGGGCATTTTTCTATTTAAAGAGATTAATACATAATACTAGTTTCTTAAGAATAATTAAAAAAAAAACATATCAAATATAATTTTCTTTGGATTTTTTTAAAATTTTTATATTTATTAATAGAATCTAAAACAAAATATCTTGTAACACTTGATAAAAAATATTAAAATATAAAAGATAATGTAAGAAAGAATGACATCGACATTTTTCTAGCGATTAGATTTTATCTAAATTTACATTTAGTTTCAATTATCACTTTAGTGCTTATTTCAAATTTATATTATAATCACATTTCACTTGTAAAACAAACATTAATAAAATGTACAGTATTATTGAAAATTTACTAAGAAAACTACAAGATTATTTAGAAATCTACATCACAAAACACCAAGCCTAGTTTTTACAAAATTAAATTCCGAAATGAAAAAGGATATATACCTCCTTGTGTAAAGCATACTTCGAAAAGGAATAAAAAGAATTACGAAAACATATTCCCCAATGTAGAAACTGATTTCATGAGAAAAACTTTCATCTATTCTTAACAGAGTTCTTGAAAAATAAAAAGATTATTATAATTGATTTAGACAGGTTACCTTTGAATGTTAACAAAAAAAAATACTGTGATATAAGACAATGACATGATTCTCATATTTTTACTCTCTCACCTTATTGATTTAGTATAAATTATTGATTCTTTTAAAAAAAATATATTAATACATTAATCAATAATTCACACTTATACGATATGACTTAGTATAAATTATTAATTTTTTTTAAAAAAATAATAATACATTAATCAATAATACATATTAAATCATGTCACAAAATGAAAAAAGGGAATAAAAAAAAAGTTATAATTTTTTTTGATTTAAACTAATATAGATATTATGTGATCAATTACATGGTTCGTATTTAAATATGAACCGCCTAATATATTATTTTATTATACAATCTACTATGAGCCAAACTTATTTAAATGAGATTCAAATGATTAATTATTACTTAGAAATGATTAATAATCTAAGTCATAACAATCGATTATAAAATAGAATAATTACTTGTAACATAGGATTCTTGATTATATAAAAAGATACTACATTTATACATATTTTTATAATCCCAAATATGTTTAGTTTATCAAATTGTACTTGGAAAAAAAAAATTATATTTGTGTACTATTTTGAATGGTTGCTCATTATTTCAGAAAACTACAGTAAGCAATACATGTTTTTTCTCCCTTTTCCTCCTTTCCCTCGATTTGTCTTGTACTCATTATGAATAATAATCCATCAGAGTCTAGATAGCCTATCTGTCATTACTTTGTCATGTGTGCACATGGTGGTGTCATGTCAAATGTGGTCGACATTCAGATAAAAGATTTCAAAGATCCAATTGAATACATTTTTTTTCTATTAATATTTATAGGAAAAATTAAAAATAAATGTTTATGAAATAAAATTAGGTTATGAATAAATTCAAAATTAACGTTTTTTTTAAATGTAAATAAACTGACCAGAGTCTCTAACGAATGGAAAAAAAATATTTAATTTTGTCTATAAATATTTATTTTTATTTTGTTTTATTTTTCCTATACATAGTTATGCAGAATTTATTCTACAAATACCTAAATTATTCTCTGATTTTTCTTTTTCATAATATAAATAGACTTAGTTGGGGTTGTTTTTCATCGTGCTATATAATATTTATTTATTGAATCCAACCAATGTTGTAATCCAAACTTAAAAAAAAAATGTGAAAGAGATTTTCAAGAAGAAAGAGGAAAAAGAAATTGTTAGTTTGAAAGAGTAAGAGGGTCCCACTACATTTGAAGTATGATGTTGTGTTTGTGTCAGGTATGATCATGGGTGCAGCTTTGTCAACTGTTTACTATAATCTTAATCTAAGGCACCCAACACTGGATTTGCCCGTCATCGACTATGATTTGGCACTGCTCATTCAACCAATGCTTATGCTTGGCATTAGCATAGGAGTGGTCTTCAATGTGGTAGTTGCTGATTGGATGGTTACCATGCTCCTTCTAATTCTCTTTTTAGGTAATGCTTTTGCTTAATCCACACTTTCTTTACTCATTTTTCACAATTAACTCTTCTTCCTGCTTTTTCTATGTAGGAACATCTGCAAAGGCATTCTCTAAGGGTGTTGAAACATGGAAAAAGGAAACCATAGAGAAACAGGTCATATCTCATTCATAAATACGCACTAGCTTTCACTACTTTTAATTTTAATACATTTTACCATTCCATTTATTTTACATATTTTATTAATATTTATTCAAGTTTAAACATTATAGCATTATGTTAATAGTAAAATGGCTTCATTTTTATATCAAAATTATGACAAAACGAACTTATTTTTTAAGAAAATTATCAACCCTTTGTTTCTCATTATTATTAGTTTGTTAAAAGGTATGAAAATTGAAAATAGTGGTAGTAAAATGTCTCTGACAAGGATTGTAATAAAATTTAGAAAATCTATGATAAAAGGGTAAACCGTACATAAATATATATTGTTGAATTGATATATTTTATTTGTAATATACAAGGAAGAAATATTATTTAAATTTTGTTAATAATTAAACGCAACTAAATACGTCTTTGATTTTAATAATAATATAATTTTATTTTATAAACATGTAATTAATATCAATGGAACTTACAAATTTTATTTTATAAATTTAAAATTTTTAATAATTCTTTCAAAATTAATTATATATGAATGTTAATTTTTTGCATAATAAATACAAATAATATTTAATAAAAATCAAACACATATTCAATTATTTCAATTATTAACTGAGTTCAAATAAAATTTATTAAAGTAAAGTTGTTATAATATAATTTTTTTCTTAATAAACTAAAAGCAACGTATTACATATGTTAATATTTATTGTCATACATACACCGATTATTTACTAGTGATAAAATATGTATAAATTTTGATTGCTTATTTTCTGACCACTATTTTTCCGTTACAGGAAAATGCTAGGAAAGAAGACTCAAATGGTGAGTTAATAAACATAGTACATTATCATTTTGGTTTTTGCAGTGGGAAAGTGTTTACAGTTCTCTCTGTGTCAGGTTTTGGGAGTGAAGTAGAATACAGACCAATTCCTAATGAAGCAGACAATGACAGTGCGAAAGAAACGAAAAGAGGAGAGGTGAATACGCTCTAGTTTTTACTTTATGATTGGAGTGTGGTTTTCATATCTGACTGCAAATGTTTATTGGAATATTGAAGGTCAATATACTTGAAAATGTGTACTGGAAGGAGTTTGGACTTCTCCTTTTTGTTTGGCTCGCATTCCTTGGAATCCAGATTGCCATGGTCGGTTATTTTTCAGTAAACATTTTCTTCAATACACAATTGGAATCTTTCTAATTTCACTCTTAAACTTTTCTATTCACAATGCCAACAGAACCAAACAACCAAATGTTCTACAATATATTGGGTATTGAACTTCTTGCAGGTAAAATTCTTATCACAACATGCCTCACATCTAATATCTTTTGCTTTCTCCAGCATTAAATTTACAATGGAAATATTTTATTAAGCATAAAGCTATATTCTTAATTTATCGAAAAAAATTATTATACTTTTAAATTATTAGTTATTTACATATGATTCTACAATTATTTATGTTTATATTTAAGTTTAAATAAATTGCAAATAAAATCTTTCAAACAGACCTTTTTAAAAGAATTGTTTAACATATAATCCAGAGAAACAAAAAGAGATATTCTAAACAAGTTCTATCATATTTTTCAATATATATTAATCATACTTAGATAAAATTCAGATGTTAATAATCTTACTGTTCTGAAAATATTTGTGATGACTTATACAGATTCCAGTTTCAGTTGGGGTAGCTGGATATGAAGCAGTTTCCTTGTATAAAGGAAGGAGAGCAATTGCTTCGGTGGGAGATCAGGGCAAAAGTTTTACTATTCCGCAGCTAGCTCTATACTCTTTCTTTGGAATATCGGCTGGAATTGTTGGTGGCTTGCTGGGAATAGGTGGAGGATTCGTTATGGGGCCTCTCTTTTTGGAGCTCGGAGTCCCACCTCAGGTGACCTTTACAAATTTTGAAACAACAAATGTGCACTTCCATAGAAAAGACAACCATTGATTATGGACTATGAAAATCCAATCTAAATTCACAAAAACATAAATTTATTTTAACTACCTCAAGTTCAATTGGATTTTTTCCCTTTAATTTAAATTAGATTTTCCATAAAATATTTAAATTTTTATTTAATTAATCACGATTAGACTTGACTCATCTAAGAGCCGATGAATCAGAATGGATTCGATCCTATTAGATCAAGTATAATGTGAGCTCACCATAGTTTGACACAACCTATATGGATTTTGGATTTGACCCAACCTATCCTTATTTGAGTTCGCTCCAACCCAACTAAGTTTAGTATGAGTTGGTTATGGTTTGTCTTAGTTTGACCTAGAATAGGCCTAATCTGACACAAGTTTGACTTGACTAGACATAAATTGACTTGTAACTCAATTTGAATTGGATTTTTTTTCACTTTAATTTAAATTTGATTCAATTTTTATCAATTTTTTAAAAGTATTTAAATTCAAAGTTGAATTAATCCCATTAGATCAAGTGTAATATGAGCTCGCTATAGTTTGACCTAGTCTTTCTAGACTCAACCCTACCTATCTTTACTTTAGTTTGGCCCAATCTAACTAAGTCTAATCTGACTTAGCATGGTTTGTCCCATTTTGACCTAGGATAGGCCTAACCCAACCCAACATGAGCTCAACTTGACTAGACACACACTGACTTGTAATGAACCTAATTCGATCTCAACCTACTACCTGGGTCCAACCCAATCTATTTCTACCTAATCTCACTTAACCTAACATGCATATGCCTAGCTTAATTCAATTTGACTTGAGCTCAACCAAGCCCAACCACACATCATTTAACTTAGGTCTATCCAACCTAGACCTTGCCCAAATTGACCTAATATGGTCTCTGACCGAATTTACCCACTATGAACTTGGGTTGATTTGAACCGACATGGATTTGACTTGACTTGGTCTACATCCAACTTGATTGGACATGATTCTGCTCCAACCGGACTTCATGTAGACTTGGTTAACTCAACTAGTTTTAAGCCCAACCCAACTTAATCCGATATAGACTTCGGCCCTCCAGGCACAATGTGGAATTGGGACGATTGACTCCACCTGTGTCTTGTCTAACTCAACCTAACTTAGGTCCAATTCATTCCTGCTCAATTCGAGCCTAACCAACTTGGCCTAACTTGGTACTAACCCAATTTGGCTTTACTTGTCCATCCCATCTCGATTTGATGTGCACTGGACCTGGTTGACTTAGCTTAACATACGTTCAGGTTGACTTACCCTGACCATTTCTCGAGTCCACTTAACTCAACATGGACTCAAGCCGACTCAAATTGACTAAGGCCTTACCTGACTCTAAAGAAACTTGGTCTTAACTTGATTTGTCCTTGGCCCAATTTGGCTAATGATGGTAAGCCAATGCGTGCCCTCCACTTAGCTTGACAGAAACTTGAGTTGACTTTTAAACTAAGCCTAAACCAATTCATCTTTAAGTGATATGATCTTACTCAACCCGACTTGCACTTAAACTTACTCGACTCGTTATGGACCAAGCCCACTAAGCTTGAATTCGACTCAAACCAACTTGCTCAAGTTGTCTTAGCATAACTTGTGCCTAGATGACTTGGTTCTTAGCTTGATCTAAGCATATAACAAAAATAATGTTGGCTTGACTCGACTTGGAGCAAGCTTAACTTGATCTAACACCCAACCTAACTTGAATCTAACTCAACCAACTAGATATAATTTTGGTATAGCCTAACTTGACTTAGGTCCAAACATGCTAACCATTATTCGACCTAACCCAACATGACTTAAACTATACCTGTTTTAAGGTTGGGCTACAGGTCTAGCTTGACCATCCTAATTTATGTATGGCCCAACCTAGGTTGACTTTAGTTTGACCCAAAATAATTTGTCTTAGACCTGACCCAACCCAATCTTCCATGACTTAGGTCTTACTTGATATGACTTTCATGAGTTAGCCAAATCGAGCCTTGTCATGCTTTACCTAAGCTTGACTTGACCTAACATTTCATAACTTGAACCAATCTAGAACTACCTTGAGTTTAGACATTACAAATTCAAAGAATTATCTAATCTATATCAAATTCAATTCCAATTAATTGGATTAGAATTAAAGTACAAAATTACCTTGAGTTTATACATTACAAATTCAAAGAATTATCTAATCTATATCAAATTCAATTCCAATTAATAAGATTAGAATTAAAGTACAAAAATTACATATTTTGATGTGAGATCAATGCATCAAAATAATTTTAAAGTAAAATAAATTTGAATAACTATGAATTAGAGGGAGACTTTGATTTTGTTTCCTACCTTAACCATACCTCCCAAAATTAAAGTCAGGCTCAATATGATGGGACACTAAAAAATATTATGAAATTCTATAATTATAACGGTGAAATATATTATTTTTAAATAAATATTTTAAAATAACTATATGTCTTTACATTCACAAAAATTTAATACATAATTTATTTCACTACAAGAAAATTCTTAAATAATAATCCATTTCAGTGAGAAAAAATTGTTAGTCTCTATAGTAACCAATGCAGATACTAATCTAAAAAATAAAAAATGATTGGTTACTAAAATGGTCACTATTATGTATAAAAAATTATAATTGGTCGTTAAATTGATTAGTAATTAATTAGAAGCTAATTTAAAAACTAATTCTTTTGGTAGAAAAATCTCTGTTATAACTAATGTTTAGTGACCAATTTAAAAACTAATTCCTTTCATAGTCAAAATCTTGGTAACTAAATTTTAAAGACCAATCTAGAAACCAATTATAATTTTTTATTTATCTATTTTAATAACAATAATTTTTATGTTGTAAATTGGTGACTAACGATCTATTATCACTAAAATTAGTTGTTCATAAAAGATGTTCTTTTATATATATATATATATATATATATATATATGAATGAAAGTTTATAATTGGCTTATAAATTATAGATGAAAGTTTAATATAATAAAAAATATTCCATAAGGGCTTGTGAAACATATTTTTGTTTCT
>Ga0214544_1007576_pt1 | contig 18920 bp, 10 predicted proteins | sample CNSS3metaG_FD_160074 | JGI IMG/M metagenome (GOLD analysis project Ga0214544, IMG submission 160074) | Root nodule microbial communities from cowpea collected in UCLA plant growth center, Los Angeles, California, USA - CNSS3 | ecosystem: Host-associated > Plants > Roots > Nodule | place: USA... | reverse complement strand
TTAATTGTGACTTGATTATCATATACTTTTCTTTTATTAATTACATATCACAATTTTTATTTAGATTATGATAAATTATCTTTTAGTATTTTTTTTTTAAATATAAGTATATTGATGAAGAAATAAAAGAATAAATTAATTATTTAAAAGTGATAAAATGGAAGCTACTGTGAGGAAGAAAATAGAAAAAATCAATCTTTGACAAAAATAGGAAATCAATTACATCTATTTCATTGATTTTTTAATCTGTCTCGTCTTATTTTAACTCTTCTTGTTTCTACAACTATATCAGAAAGATAATTTTCTACAATAAAAATTATCAAAATAAGACTGCAAAATAATACGGAAGATGGATTTTTTTTTGCTGACGATATGATTATTTACATTAAAAACAAAATATAACTAAAAATTTTAGTATTGATTCAATTATTATTAAGTTAAATAATCTTACGGATCCATAATTAAATATATAAATTTTAAGTATATTTTGGCACCCCATAAATATCGAGCAAATTCCACCACTGACCGTTAACAATATTAATAATTTTTTTTTAAATAAACCTAATTAAAACATATTTTAAAAAATTAAAACTCAAATGACACATTTTAAAAAAAAAGTACTAAACCGAAATATTTAAATAAAATTGGATACCATTCCACCTATTAAACCTAAAATAGATACGAATTATAATTATATTGTCAGTGAATATAATAATGTAATAAATAATAGATCATCCAAATAATTTTATTTTTACATCAACGGTCCCAAAGACACACCCTTTGCATTTCTATATCCTCAACCAATAAAAAAGTTTGTCTATTTTTTCCTGTGAGGAGTGATCAATACCCCAGAACTTGCCTCTGTCATCGTCTATTTAAAGAACAAAACCCTGGTCTAGTTACATGCAAAAGTTGTAGTGATAGCAAAAACAGTGAGATATGAATACGAAGTTCTGTGTTTTGTTCGTTGTTGCTTTTCTGGTAACATGGCCCTGCCAAGGCTCACACTACCAAGTTTTCCCTCTCCGAATGAAAACTGGCTACAATGAACAATACCCAACACAAGTTTCATGCGCAAGTTGGAGACTTGGTGTGGAGGCAAACAACCTCGTCAAATGGAAAACTGTTCCAGCACCATGCCAAGAACACGTCGCAGATTATCTTCTCGGCGACCAATATAGATCAGACTCCAAAACCGTGTGCCGTGAGGCTTTCCTTTATGCTAAAACCCTCAATATCACTGACAGAGACATATTTGTGTTTGATGTCGATGAAACTGCACTCTCTAATCTTCAATATTTCGCTAACCATGATTTTGGGTATGTTTTCTGATACCCTTCGAGCTTTTCGACCTTTTTCTGTAGATTTTTGGACTTAGTATATCATTGACGAATGCTTATAATGGTAGGGTGGAAGAACATAATGCTACGGCTTTCAAGATCTGGGTTTCCTATGGGGAGGCATTTGCACTGCCTGAGACTCTTAAACTCTACAACAAACTGTTGGATCTTGGGATCAAAGTTGTGTTCATCACAGAAAGGCCACTGGATCTGAAGGATGTGACTGTTTCCAACTTGAAGAATGTTGGATTCTACAAATGGGAGAAGTTAATTGCCAGGTTTGTTTTCTCTGTTCTTATGATTCTCAAGCTAAACATGTCTTTTATATGTTGTACTGTTTGATGAACACTTAGAAAAACTATGTGATGAACACTGTTTGAGGAAGTGGTTTTTGGTTGCAGGGATCCAGCCATATACTCTGGTAAACTATCAAATGCTTTTAAATCTTCTGAGAGGAAGAAGCTGACAGAAGAGGGGTTCAGAATCGTTGGAAACATTGGAGATCAATGGAGTGATATTGTGGGAGAAAAAAGAGGGTTTAGGACCTTTAAGCTGCCAAATCCCTTGTACTATGATTGAACTTCTAAGTCTCTAACTTTGCTCCTAACTATGAAATAAAGATAAGTTAGGTCATGAAATAGGGACACACTTGTTACTGTTTCTGTGTCTTTATGTTGTTGGAGCATGTACTTGAACTATGTGTTACCTATGTAGAAGACTCAACAATGTTGTTTTTTCCTTGGGTGGCTTTGATGAATTATGAAAGTTTATGTTCTATTTCGAGATTTGTAGTCTTGTTTTCATTTCTCTTGTCATGCATAATAGTTTATTGGTGTAAACTAAATCTGAAGAACCTAATATATGTGGGGTGTGAGAATTTAACATTTTTGTATTTCAATTATATAAATCGATTTAAAAACATAAATTGTTCTTGTTTACTATGGCCCATTCAGTAATCAAATTTATTGCAATTTACTACTTTTTAGATCGAAATTGATATTCTTTAAAAAAGGAAGTATGGTTAAAGAAAGTTTTATATAACGTGTAAAATTGACTATGAAATATTCTTGATTTTTAGAAAAAGACACGATTTGGCCATATAAATAATTTTTAAGTACTGAGAAATTATTAATGCAATTCAAAGCATCTTGAATGTTTTATATACGAAATTCTATGCACATATATTTCTTACATGTAGGTTTTGGCTCATCTACTATGTATTTTGTTTATTAAAATAACATAAAATTTTTTACATTAATTTGCACAAGAATGTGTGGGAGAGACATAGTTTATCCTTTGCGTTATCTAATGTAATGTAAATAGTTTTTTTTTTCCCTATTATTTCGACAAATGTTTTTCTTTTCACTCCATTTATGCACAGAAGGACGTTTTTTCCCAACCTAATTAGCTCCCAAGATGTTAAATGCGAAATCTGAAAAAAAAAAAACATTAGGAGCATTTGAAGCGTCTAAATTTCAGCCCAAATATTGTGTAGGCCCAACATCGTTAATGCACAGTCTATTGCACCTTTTCTACCTGCACTCCGAAAATTTCTAACTACACCGCATAATTTTGAAATGACCATTTTGCTTTTCTTAAAGGTAACTTTCGGGTTTTGAAAAGTTTTTAGAAAAAAAAATTTCGGAACTTTCTGAACAAAAAATTTGAATTTTAGAACAAGTTTTCTAGATTAAATGGAAGAACAAAAATCACATAATACATTTTTCCTAATACATATAATATCGTTCAAAATGAGTTCTTTATATTTCGAAACAAGTTCTTCTATTCTTTTCTCTCTAAAAGAGCTCATTCGAAAATGGAGGTGCAATCGTGATAGCGCAGTGGTGGAATGGTGCACTGCAGAAGGGTACTTTAGTATATTTATGTTAGTTTGGAGTGCAGTTAGTACTACTGGAATGCAGGAAGAAAAACCCAGTATGTTGTCCGCGTGACACAGCACCACGGTCTGGTAGATTTGAGCTTGAAGTCTGTTTTCAGCCCAATTTCGAAAGAAAAGGGAAAGTATTAACTCGGATACTAATCTAATACCAATACCAACCCCATCAATTAATTAATTACACCTTATACTTGTCTGCTTAATTAATTTATATTGTGTATATTTAAATATTTATTTTAATCCTAAAATTATATGTTTTAATCTAATACCATTACCAACCCCATCAATTTTTTCTATTGTTCGTATTTTAACCTTTTAAATATTAAAATAATCAAATATCATTATTTTAATTACACTATCTGTCTTAAAATATATTTTTTAACCATTTAATTTTTTTATTTTATTACAAGACCTTGCTTGCATAGTAATACATTTAAATTTCGTACATTTATTAATTTTTTAAAATAAACTTAGATCGCAATGTAAGATATGTCCGACACACAAGTGTTAAGACATTGTCCACAATAGGACATTGCAATAATGTTGAGACAGAGGTGGTCAAAATCTTATATACAACACATATGTAATAAAAATATGAAAATGTTGTTTGTTGTATAGTGTTATTTTTATAGCTTAATTTGTTATATTCATAGTTATTTATTTGTTTGGAATGTAAATATAGAAAGTTTAAAAATAAAAAGATTAAGTGATATGTAAAAGAAAACTTAAGCACATTAAAATTTCAAAATTTTGTATTAAATCTTTTTCATGGAACTCTCTGAATACATTAAAATAAATTTATTTCTCACAAACACCACGATTTAATGATGGATGGTTTATAAAAGTCACCACCGACACATAAATATATTTTTCAAATATAGATATATAACAATTTATGTATAGAAATTCGATCCAGAAACGTATGCTTCGTTCGTTTCTTAATATGATGATGTGTACACTGTCAAACTTTGAAATAGGTGTCATCATTCACTTGTTCTTCTTTTTATGGTACATTTGTAGTAGTACTATTTATGTAGAATAAATAGCAAATTTTTCTGTGAAGGTGCGTTGATTTTTCCATCAAACAACTATACGAATATATAAATATATAAGATTATATTATTTACTATATTTATGAAATATTTCATTAAAATTATAACTTTAATGAAGTTTTTGAAATTTTTCTTATTTTTTAATAGTGTTTGAAAGCACATTTTAAAACTTATCTGTGATTTTATAATTATTTAGTATTTAAATAATGAATGTGGTAAAAATAATGACATAAAATTTAAAATAAACCACAGAATAGGTGTGAAAGGAATGAAAAAGTAAGAAATATTAGTAAAAAAAAATGATATCTTTTTGTAATAATTTATGTGGATGGAAAAACTTATTAAAAAAGTTAAAAGTATTTTGAAATTGAAAACAACGAAAATTATTAAGTTGAAAAAAAGTAATAATAAATTATTAAGTTGAATAAAGAAATAAAAGTAACATGTGAGCAACTTATACAAAGATAAAATCACATGGATGTAAATATTAATTTAAGAGTTAAATATGTTTTTGTCCCTCAAGTTTAAGTGCAATTTGGAATTAGTCCCTCTTCAAAATTTTGAACTAATTTAGTCTTTCATATATAAAAATGCATGAATTTAGTTATCTTAACCAAGTTTTGTTAAGTTTATATGACGTTTCAAGCGCATTTTATGATAGTATTTGAATTGTTTATACCATTTGATACACTTTGGCTTTAATATTAAGTCAAATATTATTATAAAATGCGTTTAAAATATCAAATAAACTTAACAAAATTTGATAAGAATGACTAAATTCACACATTTCTAGAGATGAATGTTTAAATTGGTATAAAATTTTGAAGAGGGACTAACTTCAAAATTCATTAAAACTTGAAGGACAAAAAACATATTTAACCTTTAACGATCAAATTGAATCATAAATTAAATTGAAATACATTTTTTACTTTTTCTACTTTTAAAAAACAAATTTCCTATTTATCCTAAATATTATCGTACACATTTTAAATGAAATGAAAAAGTGAAAGGATAATGTTGTTGATAGGGTTGGTGTGAGAAAGTAAAGGCACCACACCTAAGAGATATTATTACTTCAAATTCAAACGTGATCCTTATGCTTTTAAAACTTTGTGGTCCAAAACTTCTCCTTACAATCTACACTATTATTTACTCTTTAGTCCTTCTTACGATAAAGTGAAAATATTTAGTATATGAATAATGTTTACCTCTTTTATTTTCATGATACGAGCCATAGCATGTAAAATATTATATAAGAAATAAAATTAAATATGAAAACAATTCATAATTACACAGTTGAAATGAAAAAGAAAACACAAGGTATAAAATATTTTGTCTTAAGAAATTAAACAAAATTAATAATAACACCAGTTTAGTTTTTTATAACACTAATAACATTATCATTTCAACGATTTTCTAGCAAATATTTATTTATAAGATTATAAATTTACTTGTTATTCACTATTGGTGTAATTTTGTTATCTTATAAAAAATTGTAAAAAAATAAATTTAAAATCTATTAGTTTAATTTTTTTTATTCATTATTTTTTGTTGAGGATTTTCCAGAAATATCGAAACATATAGATCAAAAATTAGAATAAGTTAAATCGTGACTTTAATACAATTTGAAGTTTAACTAAATTTTGATAAAATATAAAATTATAAAGGGTTAAATATGTTTTTGATCCCTTATGTTTCAGTGAATTTTGAAATTAATTCATTTTCGAAACTCTATATCAATTTAGTCCTTCATCTTTAGAAATGTGTGAATTTAGTCTTTTTTACCAAAATTTATTAAGTTTATTTAAAGTTTTAAACGCATTTTATGATAATATTTGAGTTAACATTAAAGCAAAAATGTATCAAACGATATAAATAATTCAAATTCTATCATAAAATACATTTAGAACGTTAGATAAACTTAACAAAATTTAGTTAAAATGACTAAATTCACGCATTTTTACTAAATTGATCAAATTTTTTAAAAAAGAACTAATTATAAATTTCACTGAAACTTAAAAAAAAACATATTTAATCCAACTATATATAGGTTTGTATTCATTTATAATATCATAATTTCTGTATTCTTAATTGATGTCGTATTTCCTATAAAAAATTGTTTAATATTTTAGAAAAAAATTAAAATTATACAAAAATTAGTTATAATATGAAAATCACATTTAACATTGAAAATTTGATGAATTGTATAAATAAGAAAAACAAAAAATAAGTAAAGAAAGGGGTTAAATTGGCAATCTAAAGAATTAAATTATATGAAAGGTGAAGAAAAGAAGGAGACAACGTAAAGCATAAGCTCCTGAGAACATCTAATTTCCGCTTCTCAACATTATTATTGTATAAAGTAAAATTTGAGGTGCTTCTTTCAACAACCTAGTTTCTCTAATGTTCTCACCAAAGAACACCAACATGTTAAGACAAGTGTCATGTGATTGTGGGACATTTCGTAAATAGAAACTTCACCCTCCTCTCACCAATTAATTAATCAACCAAATGTCATGTCAACTTTACTTTCTAAAATTTCAAAAATAGTACCAAAAACAAAACATTCAATTGTGTAAAATTTGTTTAGGTTTTGCTTAGATAATGTTTAAAATATCTAAAAAGGCAATTCAAAAATTAAAATTAAAAAGTATAAATTTCCCGATTACTAAAATAAATTATGGTAGCATAAAAGTACATTTTTTTTATCACTTTTACTATTTGTTTAATAATTTCAATAGTATAAAATTGGTTAATGGTTTATCTCCACACAATTCATAAATAAAGAAGAGGTTCAACTAGGTTCACATATTTCCAATCATTAAGAAGAGGTAGTAATCAACTCACAGTTATAGATGTCAATAAAGGAAGAAGGTTATAATAAATTTTGAAATTAAATTATTACATTATTTGCTGTACCAAAATTTTATTATATATTTTATCTAAATTATTATATTTTAACTTATTAAAAAAAATTAAAATTTTCTATATATAAGCTCAAATTGATTTAGTTTCCACGTGTTAAAATTCAAAACTGAACCTAGCTCAGTTTTTCTCTTTGGTTCAGATTTTTGATCAAATTATGACATGCCTCCTGATAATAATGTCTTAGTGTTTCAAACACTGATTAATTAATTATGTATCATTACATATATCAGATCACATATTTCATCTAGATTTTCCTCTTTTATTTTCTTTTTGTGTATAATAAAAGATATTTTTAGTACAAATATAAATCTGGACAACTTTAACATATTAGGTGAAGGCGTGTATCACGTGTATTAATATTCTCCGCATATACTAAGATATGGCACCTGAGTGGAGCCCCCAAATATTATATTTAGTAATTTCAAACAATTATAGTTATTCTAATATAAAATATATATATATATATATATATATATATATATATATATATATATATATTACTTGTAATGCAAATATATATAACAATAAATTATATTTAATCTGTAATTTAATACTAGATAAATTCTCAATTATATTTTTTATGATGTAATTTGATATTTTTTAAAGATGTTATTAAATATGTTTTCTATATTAATATTTGACTTATCAGAAATACTATTGACAATTTAATGTCATCTTCTTTTGATAGGGTGTTTTGTTTGTTCTTACATATATTTTATTCTTTGGTGGATTCATGTGTTTAAGACCATAGCACTTTGAGTATAATATTATTTTATGTGTCAATATTTTGTTAGTAACATCATATCTTCATAATAATAAAGACTGTGCAAATCACCCAAACAATATATTTTAATGCTATAAATATCATAATGAACTTAGTTAGTTTCTACTTCTATTTGTAGATTCAGCCATCTAATAATACATTTTTTTACTATTAAATAGACCGATAAAACTAATGTTAGCATATAAAGCAATTGGTTCATGTTATCAACAAAATTACTATTTCAAATTCATATAAATATTAATTATAATTATAAATTCAATACGATATTATAATACTTCTGAATTAAAATAATTTATGAGGTTAAAGTTTTTAACTCACTTTAACTGGAGTTTGCTTTGCAAGGAAAAACAACTCCATCATCACTCACAAACTTCTAATCAAAATAGATGAAACTCACATCATATATTATAAACTTATAATATTTTTCTTATTTCAAAGTATATATCAAGTGTTGATGAATATTATAAAAATATATATGAAAATAATAAACGATTAATATTAAAACATAGAAAGATATAGCAAATTTGAAAAAAAAAATATAAAAAAAGTAATTTATTCTAGACCTATTTGTAAAATCTAAAAAACATCCATTTTGTATTAACTATATCTTATAAACTAAAAAACAAAAACAATTTTTTTTTGGATAACCTTTATTTTATATATAAACACTATAGTTAATTATAATATAATATATATCTTAAGTTAATAAACATTTTTTAACTATTACAGAATTATATATTTTTTAGTAGAATTATAAATAGTATGTTGTCAAAATACAATTACTAAAAAAACAAAAACTTCCAATTTTGTTATTCAATCAGACAACTCTTATCCAAATACAACCACAAAATATTTTTGTCTCCCTTTATCTCTTGACACCCGCACTCTATACCACTGTAGCTCTTCAATGTTTTACTGTTCAAAAATCGTTTTTTTACAAATAAATTTTTGATAAAATTAACAAAATAAAATAATTATTTTTATAAAAGTTACAAAACTAAAATAATAAAGTTTTAGGATATCTTTTACCAAAAAAAAAATAATTGTTTGTCAAAGTTTGATTAAAGTTTGTCAAATCAAACTGTTAAAATATTATTTCCCTTTACTGTTACTTTGTTTTTCTTTTAATTGTTTAACACTAATAACACTATCATTTGTCCCAGTAACTTAAATTTTACTCTACCTTATTGTTCCTATGTGGTGGTACTTTAGTAGATAAACATTATGACAAAATATTTAATGAAAAAATAAATAAATAGACAAGAGTAGTACTATAGTTAAAGTCTTTGTTACCATATATAGGTACAACATTCGAGAGTCAAGATTTAAGTGATGTTATTTATTAGAGATTCGTTATTACCCTACACACAGGCAATCTTTGTAAACTAGCAAAATAATAAAAACAATTGCAGAATACAGAATAGTTGAACTTATTATTTTTTTAAAAAAAGTTAATATACACGCAGAAGATTGAAAAGTAAACTAAATTATTGGAGCGTAAAATTAGGTTAAAGTTGAGAGATAATTTTTGTGGTGGAGGTAACGAGTTAGGGTCTATATAAGGAAGCAAACCCTGGAGGAGGAAGATGCAAGAGTAAGTTGAGATAAAGAAGAAGCAGTGAGAATATGAAGTTGGTGGTGTTCTTGGTTGCTACAATTCTGGTGGCATCTCAATGCCATGGCGCTTCCTTCAGAAGCTTCCCTCTCCGATTGCCAACCGGTTATGGCGATGGTGCGAGTTACGGCGACGTAAGATGCGCCAGTTGGAGACTTGCCGTGGAAGCAAAAAACATCTTCGGCTTTGAAACCATTCCCGAACAGTGTGTAGAGGCTACAGCCAACTACATCGAAGGAGGACAATACCAATCAGACTCCAAAACCGTTAACCAACAAGTTTTCTTTTTCGCTAGAGACCGAGAAATCCATGAGAACGATGTGGTTCTGTTCAACATAGATGGAACCGTACTCTCCAATGTCCCATACTATTCTCAGCATGGATATGGGTAAACTATCTTCTCTTTCTTCTATATCAACTGTTTGTTTTTGATTTGTCATGCTCATGCATGACTTGTAACGTGTTGATTATTCTGATAATGTTATGTTATGAATGATTTTGTGAAATAGATCGGAGAAATTCAATTCCACACGTTACGACGAGGAGTTTGTTAACAAGGGTAATGCACCAGCATTGCCTGAGACTCTTAAGAATTACAACAAACTTCTGGATCTTGGGTTGAAGGTTATCTTCTTGACCGGGAGAAGAACAGACAAAAAGGCTGTAACTGAAGCCAACTTGAAGAAAGCTGGTTACCACACATGGGAGAAGTTGATTCTCAAGTGAGTTTTCATTCTCCTAAATGATTAAGTTTTGTTAAGTCTTTCGAGATAGGATCACCTGAGAGACGGTTAGGAATTCAAGTGTCGGTCTAAGTTCTATATTGGTTAGAAATGAGAAAGCACTATATAAGAATAAAGACCTATAAACTCATTGTCTTAAGGTTTTAGGTTGAGAGTAATATCAATTTCTTACATAGTTGGACTCAAATCTCATTAATATTGTATCTCTCCAGTAAAACTCCTTCTCTAATCCTAACAAGTTTAACTTTGGGTTTTGATAATGAAATTTAAAGTATTGGGTTTTGGTTGTAGGGATCCATCAAACAATCAAAACTCAGTTGAATACAAATCAACTGAGAGAGCGAAGCTGGTGCAGCAGGGTTACAGAATCATTGCAAACGTCGGAGACCAGTGGAGCGGTTTGAGCGGACACAACGTAGGCATCAGAACCTTTAAGCTGCCTAATCCCATGTACTATATTGAGTAGTTGATGACAGCAGTAGCGTGCTCCTATGTATGAAATAAGATAGGTCATGCAGAAATGGAATGAGCTTGAAATAGGAGCGTTAATGGCTGTGTATGGATTTGCTTTATGATGTTGTGATGTACGTGAACAAGACACATCAGAGACTCCACTACGGAGTTTTCTCTCTGTGCCTTTAATAAACTATGGAACTTTTTAAACTGCTATAGGTACATCTTTTGTTGTTGTTTGTTCAACGTAAAGTATTATATAAGATATGTGTAAAAGATATATATAATTAGCTAAGTTTTAAAAAATAACTTTTGGAAAAAGAAAATCATTATGCCTTTGTGGGACATGCCAAACAATGGATCATGTATGTTCTGAAATTTAAAAAACATTTGTAAACCAAACCAAACCAAAAAATTTAGATTATCATTTGGATTGAAATTTAAAAATTGATTCAACACTGTATGCACAACATAGAGTGGGAAATTGTAACATCCCAAATTTCGATATAAATATGGTTTTGGAGCATCAAAAGAAATTGATAATACAAGTATATATTAAATATATATTTAGTATAATTTTCAAAATTTATAAATAATTTTTCACAATATTATATGTAACTCTAGTACAAAATATAACAATAATATTTTAAACATCTCAAAACTTGGTCCTTAATATTTAGGCAAGCTTGAATGCTCTGCACATATATTTTAAAAATAACTTGCATGATGATATAATAAAGAATCTATAATCACTTCTAAAAAACTTATATTTTTTATCAATTTTGTTTTTAAATTTTTTTTCAAAGAAAATACTTATAAATTTTGTTATGAAAAAAATTGGCAGAAAATTGCTGTCAATTTTTTTACAAAATATTTTGTATAAAACACTTTTTATAATAAATTTTATAGATAATATTTACGAATTTTATAATTTTATAAGATTCTTAAAAATAAAATAACAGAAAAAAAAAATCTTTTTTTATAATTATCTTAACAAATTTATAAGAAAATTTACAAAACAGATTCTATATAATATAAAATTTTTTAATAGTGAATACAATTCTATTCCTATCGGATCTCATTTAATAAGTAATAACTCAAACTTAAAATAATAATATATAGCATATTATTACTCTCTCAAATAAATCATAGAATAATTAACACTTCCGGAAGACTTGATATATTGATTGAATTCTATAAAACCATCCACATACTACATTCGTCCTCTTTAATATTATGATATTCCATCAATACATTACATACATTAAATTCATAATTATGGAGATTATTAACTCTTACTCATAATTCATAGCATCAATGTACAACTTATAAGGTTTTATGCCTCTTCCCATAATAAAAGTTCTTGCTATAGCAGTGGGTAATATTTGATGGATCATGTTTTGAATGAATATTATTGAAGATATAATTTAAAAATTTTCTCAGCACACTTGACTGATAGATATTTTACACACGATTCTTTTACACATGTCAGTTGACGTATTTCTTAATAATTACTCAATTACTCACGGTTTTTAATTTTTCAAGCGAATATGGAAAATATATGTTACTGTTCTCACATTTTGTATTAGTAAATCAACATGTACACTATCTCACAAGCACTTGGTTAATTTTATCGAATCAAAATTATTGTTTTATCCGAATAAACAATATCAATATTTATTATATATGTTTCGGTACACCCAATAAATTTTACATTGTTTAGGAGTCGAAGTCAAGCGAAATTTAAATATTTCTACCTCTTTAAAAGACAAAACTGTGACGAACTCAAACGTTTCAAAACGGACAATTCTTTGGGATGAATCTTATTTTTGTAACATAAAATAATATGAATTTTATTCTGTTCTTAACATCTATATTTATTATAGAAATCAAATTTTTAAATACAAACATTATTTTGAATATTATATTCAACGTATTATAATAATTTTATTTCACCATCTATTTTTAAATTAGAAAAAAACATCGTGATGATTCATCAACATATTCAATTTAATTATTTTAGATTTTAGTATTCATAATTAGACATTTTAACACAAGTTGAAATATAATTAATTTATTATTTAATTTAATTTTTATATTATCCATCCCTTTGATAAATATTATTATATAAACAAATTATTCATAAAAATATAATAATAATTAAATTAATTATTATAATGACAATTAAAAAAAACATACAAAAATATGAGTTTCTAACTCCTCTTTACCATTTAGACAAATCATTTGGATATCTCAACCTAAAAACAAAAAATACTTTATTACAAATTAGATTATAGATTCATTAAAATCAATGTATGATTTTGTACGTAATATGTAATTTTGTACCTCATATATGTAATTTTGTACATACTATACATACATTTTCTTTTTCTTTTTCTTTTTCTCACATTTTCTTTTTCTTTTTCTCACGTTATTACATAAAGTAGAAAATATATAAGTATTGAATTTGTTGATGGGATCACAATAGTTTATATTTATCGATATATTAAAGAAAGAAAGAAAAAAAAAAACTACAAGATAAAAGCAATTATGATATGCAAATGAAGATTGACATGGGTTTGATTTCATTCTTTTATAAACCATCCATCATTAATAATCGATATATGATTTTGTACCTTATATATAATTTGTTACATAATATCTAAGTTATACATAATTTATGATTTTGTACATAATATATGTACATTTTTCTTTTATTCTTCAGGTTATTATCCTATAGAGTAATAATTGTATAATTATATGAAAACATAGAGTAGGACTATAACTCAGACTATTTGATTCTTAAGTCACAAACAACGTTTCAGCTGTTGTAAATGCTTATTAATGTTTCCTTCCACTTGAACTTTGACACTTCAATTTGATGTCATTTTTTGTCATTCGTATCGGCTGACAATCTGCAAGTACCCATTTAGTCATCTAGTCATCATGACAGAAGAAATTTTTTTCATATATTAATTTGTTGATTATTTATTATTTATTGGATTCAACTAGATTTTATTTTATGCATTTACTTCCTTGTTAAATTTTTGATTTATTTTAATAATATTAGTAACAATATTCATTTGGTATCGTGAATGGAACATGAAATATGAAACTGTGAAATATGATGTTTTTACTAAGTACTAATCAAATATTAAGCATAACGTATATTGTGATAGATGCTCAGTAATATTGTAGACAAATACTAGGCAAACCTGACCATGAAACTAATATTGCAAAACATCCAAGTTAATTTAATGGTTAATATTGTTAGACAAAGAAACTTAACTACTTGAATGATGTATAAACTAAATATTACCAAATAAGCTAAGTATGACCATGAAACCATGTCCATTGATGAGCAATTGAAGGGTACAAATCCAGAGAACACAGTAAAAATAACAAAAGAAATTATTTCTCTCTCTGATTGGCCGGTATGTTTAGACCTTCTCGTCTCCTTGCACTCTAAGAAATCTTTTTATTTTACTATATAAATTATCGAGAACAAAATATTTGTAACTAATATATTGTTAAGGAAAGAATAAAATTGTAACGATTTTTTAACAAAATGTCTACAAATTTACCATAACTTATATTTATAATTAATTTCTCACAAATTAGAGAAAATATATATTTAAAATTTAAATATTCTATAATTAATTTTAATTTAAATATGTAAAGTTATTATTTTTAAACATAATTATATTAATTAAAATACAAAATATAAATATATATATATATATATATATAAATAAATAAATTAAAATACATTTATGTCCTTAGTGGTCTATGTATTTAAAAATGTGTAACGTTATTTTTCATTAATACTATATTAATAACGTTAAATATGTGTCACGTGATACTTTATGATTTTTCTAGTCTTTTTTAAATTATCATACATCATAATAGTATTATGCCATCATGTTATTAACTTAATCTCAGTCCATATATTAATTATTTTAATTTTAATTTAATTTATATATTTACAATTCACTTAATCTCAATTTTGTTCTAATTTTTATTAAAATAACCAATTTTGTTCTTCTTTTGAAATTAATAACAAATTTAATTATTATGTAAATATAGTATATTAATATTTTTATTAAACTTGATACTTTCATATAAATATTGTACTACTATTTCAAAAATAGACATTAATTAAGATGAATCAAAATCTGATAATCGAACTAAAAAAATTAAATTGGAGACAAGGATAATATTTGAACAAACAGAAGCTTTCTAAAAAAATAGACTAGATAAAAAAAGAGAGAAAATTATAAAATTATCTAGAATATATATTATTCTATGAAAATGAAAAATCCATTTTTTAAATATTATTGATATTTCAACTTTTAACTTTGATTTCAAAAATTGTATTTAATATTAATCAAAAGCAAATAAAAAGAATATAGAAAAAATCGAATATCAAATTCGAAAAGAATTGGAAAAGGATCCGTTTTAAACTTTATTTTTGTTATTATTTAACTTTGGCAAAATATTTAACATAACCCAGCAATATTTGCATATAATCCGGTGATGTCTGTATGTACTTTCATCCCATGATATTTTATTTTTCTTATTTACATTTAACTTAGGGTAATAATTTAACAATACAATAAATGTATTTTTAAATAAAATAATATAGTGAAAGTATTTTTGACATTTCGCACTTTATAGAATTGCTTTATAGAATTGCAGAAGGAGGAAATTATGAAAGTGTGAGTGTACGTAGAAATAGTCCTCAGAAAATGGGGTTTTCTTCCTGCACCCCAAATATTTCTTCTGCACCTCCAAACTTTTCATAAATTCCAAAACTACTCTTTTAGTGTTTTAAAATTTTAAATTAATCGATCTTTGTTTCTCTCTTCTATTTAATGCCTCACTTTCTTTTCATTCAATCCTAGCTGCTGCACACCCCCCAATCTCTCATCTGCCCCACTCTTCTCTCCAACTTGACCCACTTGTCGTACCCCACTCCTATTTTTTTTTTGTCCGCTGTCCCTCTTCCTTCACCATTCCTCTCCAACAGGTAAGTAAACATATCCCTTGTATATTTTAATTTTTTGATTGTTTCTGCCATGTTTGGTTGCTGTATGTAGTTATTATTTTTATTTGAATATAGATTTGTAAAAACACAAACCCGGAAGTCAATTATGGAAGTGGACTTCCATGGAACCAGTTTCGGTTGACCACGAAAAAAAAATGGGACTTACGGAAGTCAACTTCCGTAGTTAAAAGTGAGTTCCCATATATGACTTCCGTAGAGTGTGGCGTGACTTCCATACGCGGCGACTTCCGTAGGCGTACGCGACTTCCGTAGGCGTACGCGACTTCCGTAGGGCGTACGCAACTTCCGTACGTACGCAACTTCCGTACGTACGCGACTTCCGTACGTATGCGACTTCCGTAGGACGTACGCGACTTCCATAGGACGTACGCGACTTCCGTAGGACGTACGCGACTTCCGTAGGACGTACGCAACGTCCGTAGGGCGTACGCGACTTCCGTGACATTTTCCGTAATTTTTTTTACTTAATTTTAATTTTAATGTAAACAATTTTGATATTAATTAATTTTAATTATTATTAATTTTAATTAATTATAATTTTAAATAAGTAAAATTTAGAATAATTAAAATTTTAGTTATTTAAGATTTTGAATAATTTTTATTTTATTTAATTTTATTATTGAGTAAATATAATCTAAAAAAATTAGAATTTTAAATAATTAGAATTTAAAATAATTAAAATTATAGAAATTTACGATTTTGAATAATTTAAATTTTAATTAATTTTATTATTAAGTAAATATAATTTTAAATAATTATAATTTAGAATAATTAAAATTTTAGTTATTAACGATTTAGAATAATTTTAATTTTAATTAATTTTATTATTGAATTAATTTTATTATTGAGCAAATATATGTATAATAATTATAATTTTAAATAATTATAATATTGAATAAATAAAAATTTAGTTAATTACGAATAATTTTAATTTTAATTAATTTTATTACTGAGTAAATATAATTTTAAATAAATACAATTTTGAATAATTAAAATTTTAGTTATTTAAGATTTTCAATAATTTAAATTTTAATTAATTTTATTATTGAGTAAATATAAATTTAAATGATTATAATTTTAAATAATTATAATTTTGAATAATTAAAATTTTGGTTATTTATGATTTTTGAATAATTTAAAATTTAATTAATTTTATTATTGAGTAATTATAATTTTAAATAATTATAATTTTGAATAATTATAGTTTTAATTAATTTAATTATTGAGTAAATATAAATATAAATAATTATAATTTTAAATAATTATAAATTTGAATAATTAAAATTTTAGTTATTTACGATTTTGAATAATTTTAATTTTAATTAATTTTATTATTGAGTAAATATAATTTCAAATAATTATAATTTTGAACAAATTTATTTGAAATTTATTTTAATGTTAATATAATATAATTTAATTAATTATAATATTAATCAATTTTATTTATAAATAATTATAATTTTGAATAATAATAATATATTATAATTTTGAATATTAATAATTATAAATAATTATTATTTGTTCGAATAATTTTATTTGTAATTACAGACATGGCTAGGACAAGAGGAGCACATCGTGGTGGCTCAAGTTCTTCACATGCTGATGCTTCTGAGGTCATGAATAATCCTCTAAATCTTTATAGGGCCCAAGTGAAATTAGATTCTCGTTCACTAGATATGAATGCAAACATAGCAGAGAAAGTCAACCCTGTAGATGTCACACCAACAATCTCAAGTAATGGCAATTGATATTTGTTGGTTTTGTAGGTGGTGTCCATCAAGAATACGATATTAAATGCATTCAACAATTTAACAGAATCAGGATGTGTCCAAAACAGATCACTAACCACTTCAGATTCTTCTAGACATCTACTCCAATGGATGTAATTATCACAATCTAACAACATCATCAAGTGTTGTAATTCAGTTCTTGAACCTCTCAACGATCGTTTATAAGTGTATCTTGCATTATAAATTTGCTTTATCGTTGTGACATTACACTCACTATTTTCTTTGAGAGTGAGTAGAAAATTTGCTGGCTTGACTTGACTCTTAGACATGTCAACAAGCAAGGATTGTTCAGAAGATTTTAACCTCCCAGCAAATGGGTGACCAACTAGTGTATGAGACACATCATGGTTATGATATCCACACATTACCTTCAACATCCAACCATCTCCATTACTAATAGGTTTGCCTCTGAGTTTAAATGGACAATCACATTTTCTTGTGCCAGAGACACTAGGCTGAACATCGGATTTATACTTCCTATACTTACCACCCCTTTCACAGCCTAACAATACATACGTTTTCCTCCCAGGTTGATCAGTAGCTTTGTCAGATCTGATAGTGACAACAACAAAACCAAGATGAAATGCTATCCCTCGAATCCACTGAATCAACTCATCTCGTGTTGAAAATATATGATTAGTCGTAAAATTATTTGTATAGTCTTCATCACTCATCTTATTTCTAAAAGAAGAGAAATCTGAGATGAAACTCGAATTTACTTGTGAATCCATAAAATTTAAAGGGAGATCGTCCATCTTAGATAACTTTAACCACCTATAATCTAACATTAGTAATCAATACCACTTTTTACAAAATAAAATAAATATAAAAAAATTAAAATATTCCTCAAACAATTAAATAAATATAAAAAAATCAAATATACATAAACGCTCAACCATAAAAAAAAATAAAAAAAAATAAAATCAATAAAAAATAAAAATATTCATTCAAAAATATAAAACAAACACATAATAATTAAAACACACAAAAATATAAACAAAAAATAAATATTCATGTAAATAAAAGTTAAATAAATAATAAATAAAACATAAGTTATTATTCAAGCCGTAACAAAATTATAAATTACAAAATAAAATAAACTAAAATATCACTGAGTCTAAAAGCATGGAAGTAGAAAAGTGAAAGAAAAAAGAAAAAAGAAAACTTAGTATAGCGAAGTGGAAAATTGAAAAAGAAAAAACAAAGCTTAGCCATCTACGGAAGTGGAGTGGAAAAGTGAAAAAAAAAAA
>Ga0214544_1007575_pt1 | contig 18921 bp, 17 predicted proteins | sample CNSS3metaG_FD_160074 | JGI IMG/M metagenome (GOLD analysis project Ga0214544, IMG submission 160074) | Root nodule microbial communities from cowpea collected in UCLA plant growth center, Los Angeles, California, USA - CNSS3 | ecosystem: Host-associated > Plants > Roots > Nodule | place: USA... | reverse complement strand
ATGGCTCATAATTAGTTTATAATTGCACATTAAAAAGGTAAAAAATCAAAGTCATGGATGACTTAGAGTGCCATAAAAACTGTGGAGTAGGGTGAGATGTTCATAATGGATATGTATAATCACATAGCAAAGAGAAAGGAAAAGTGATGAAATAAACCACATGGAAAGCATCTTTAACAAGATCATTGTTTCTTGTTGTGAGGACCACCAAATCTAATATTTCACTATTACAAATATGCTAAGGCAATTCTTTCAACCTATCAAACAATAAGGGATTAAGTATTGAGGCCCAAGATGCCAAAATGATATTTTTGGTTTATACAACATTCTTGTGTTTTTGGGGGCCATAAAAAGAAGCTTAAGGTACATACAGATATTTCAAGATTTTATTCTTGCCCAATCCTCAACATCGTAAAAAAGATTGATTCAGAAGGAATTTCAGAAAAAAAAGAAAAAAAAAAAGAAAGAAAAGACTTTTATCGTTCAGGAAATTTCTGAAGCATTTGTGCTGGGCCAATAGACACATTATTCCTCGTTACATCATCAAATGTTGAAAGATAAAAAAAAAATGAATTTTATGAAAGTACAGATATTGTTTAGGTGGAGATAGAACGAATATTTTAATATATTTTTTATTTCTAAATTATTATGAGAAATTGTGTTTAGACTTTAAACTAAATTATAACATATTTTGCCCTGCACTTTACGATACTCATATAAAACATTTTTCTTATCAATCAACATATGGAAATTATATTTCAGTTCAATGTGCAATCTTATTTGTCACATGAAAAATAATTTACATGATGAAAATGATGTTTTATATTAACTTTCATAAAATAAATACTTTATAATTTAATTTACTTTAAAAACGAAAATCATATTTAATTTTGTTTTCTTTTATTTCCCATTACTGCATCATACCATCATTATCTTTGCCGCTTCCACCGTCACTGTTTTTACGAAAGAAGAGAAAGAATGCTAAAAATAAAAAGAGAAAATACGGAAAAAACTCGTTCCGGAAAACCCTTTCCAAAACATATTTCATATATTTTAAAAAAAATCAAAACACATTTCATGTTCTAGTAATCCTAATCTGGAAAACCTGTTCCAAAATACATTTTATATTTTCCGAAAATTTTATTTACAAAATTCTGTTTCGAAAATATAGTTTCAAAAATTTTGTTTAAAAACTCTCGATCTACAAATCTTATTCTAAAAATTTTGGAAAGCTTGTTCCAGAAGATAAAATTTCACTTTGAAAATTTGGTTGTGTGCAAGGAAATTCTGGAAGTGCAGGAAGTAAAAGCCTATAATATGTTTAATATACACAGCAATGAAGCCCATATTACATATCACTCACTAGAATTGCAATACTAGGTCAAATGTAACAAATTTTAAAATACATATTATTCAACACTAAACAAAAATTCAAAATGAAACAAAACCAAAAAGTGAAATAAGTGAAATTAAGCGAGACCAACATAAAAATTCACCTTTTAGAAGACATGCATATACTTCAAATACTAAAAAAGGAAAATATTTTATTTTAAAAGATAAAATATATATCTTATTTTTTTCAAATATTTATAAAATATTTTTCTTAAAACATAAAAACAAAAAAATTAATATTAGACAAATTTAATTAAAAAATTAACACTTTTCTCACTTTAATACTAAATATTTTAAAAAAATTATAATCTTATAAATTTTAAAATAGCGTCTAAACTCAATTAAAATTATTTTAATAAAAAAACAAGTATTCAAACCCTAGTCAGTGTCCATGATTTAAAACTTAGATATTGCCTAGATCAATTTGAATATTATGTGAAATCCTTAAGGACGAATTTAGATAATATTCATGAGTATAGTAATATTATTTTAACAGTGATATTTTTAATCTTCTATAGATTTCTAACAGAATATAAACAATTATTTCAAATACTAAGAATAAAAAATTTAAAATTTAAAAAGATCAAATTTAATATTAGCTCACTTCTTAAGAATTTAAATAATTTAAATGATATGTAACTTCTAGAGTAATCAATTTAGTCAAACCCACATGATTTGGCCCTAGTTAAATGATAGATGGCCTAGACAGGCCAATATCAAAAGTCCACCTATTTCAATCGTCGGGGTCATTTGTCCAGGTCGACCCACGACTCGTCCTAGTTACGCATGATTGGGTCATGGGCACAAGCCGACCTGAGTAGTCAGCTTGGACTAGCATGTCTCAATAGTGGGCTCGACACGACCTGTCGTGGTCATTGGCCATGCCGGGCTCGTCTCGTCGTGTGCTCGGCTCGACCTCTCTCGATCGTGGGACAATGCCTGCCCGCCTCAATCGTTGGCCCAACCTATCTTGACTGTGGGCTCGTCTCGGCCGTATTTTTGGCCCGTTTCGGATGTTAGCCAAGGCCGACTCGGGACCGCCCATCTTGGTCGTCACCCTGGCCTAACCTGTCTCAACAATAAGCCCTGGCTGAACCTAGACTCGTCTCGGCCATTCTCCTGGTCTGGCCATTCTTGGTCATAAGACTGGTCTGACTTGTCTCAGCCGTCAACACAACCTATTTCAGTTGTTGACCCAGCCCATCAACCTAGATCAGTCGTCTACCTGTCTCGCCCGTCAACCTGGACCAGCCAATCTCGAATATCGACCAAACCCGACCCAGCTCAGCCTGTCTTTCCCGAAGACCCAACCTGTCTTGGTTGTCGACCATGGTCGTCCCGTCTCGACTATCAGCCATATTGACCTATCTCTCGACTGTTGACCCGACCAGGCTTCTCTTCGGTGTTAGACTAGCTCGGCTCGTATCAGCCATCGACTCATCTCGACATGTCTCGAATTTTGACCCGCCTCAGTCACCAACAACATGCCCATCTAGGTCGTGTGGCTGAGCTGGCACAATTGGGTTGTCTGCCCAATACAGTTGTGTCGACCGTCGACCTAACCCATTTTGGTTGTTGGCCATGCCCAGCCCGTCTCGGCCATCAGCTTGACCCGACTTATGTAGACCGTTAGCCTGGCCTAGCCTGTCTTGACCGTTGACCATGCCTGACTTGTATTGGTCATCGGATTGGCTCGATTTGTCTCGATTGTCTGCTCTGGCCGACTCGTCTCGACTGTCTGCCCGGGCAGGCCTATGTCTGTCGTCGACCTAGGCCGACTCGGCCCGTCTCGATCATTGACCCGACCTGACCTAACTTGGCAATTGACTCAAGCCAACTCGTCTCTAGCATCGGCTAGGCTGACTCGGCCTGGCCCATCTCGGACGGTTGCCCCATATTATAATCTTCTGACTAACATGGCCCATCTCGGTTGTGGGCGCAGTTTTGCCCCTCTGAGTTGTTGGCTCATCTTGGGTTGTTGACCAGATCGGCCTAAACTGAGACGGGTCAACCTGTCTTAGTCGTCAGTCTCGACAACTCGTCTCGACTGTAAGCCCCGGTTGGCTAGTCTTCGCCTTCGACCCGAGCCAGCCACTTAGTCTTGATCTTCGGTCTAGACCTACCCGACATGGCTCAGCGTGATCTTGGATTCTGACTTAAAGTATTGCTTTTAGGGGTGCCAAACCCACCTTAGTCTTGACCCTAATCCACATGAGAGGGGGATTCGGGGGTGGGCTTTTTTATGGCCCTCTCATTTGGGAGCCCCCTAAAAGAGGATGAAACTTATGATGAACTTAAAACATACCATACAAATACAGATTCATTGATTCTGTGGTTGTAGCATGTACAAGAAAATTCCACCGGCAACCGAAACATTGAGCGACTCGTAGTCTCCGGCCATAGCAATGCTCACAAGTTCACAAGCCTGCAGGGATTTTCTGAAAGACCATTTCCTTCACTTCCTAAAACCAAACACAATGCTGTATCTGATAAGGAATCACACAAGGTTGGAGAGAGAGAGCACACTGGCTTGACCAACTCTTCAAGCTCTGGATGCCCAGCCATCAACTTCATTTGAAATTCTTCTTTAAGAGACTCCAGGTGATTCCAGCAGCCAGAAACAACAGGGATCTGAAAGGAAGCACCTCGGCTAGCCCGAAGAGCTTTCTCATTGAATGGATCACAGCAGCCGGGAAGAAGGAAAACTCCATCCTGTCACATGCAAACATGTCAAGTTTGAATTAAAATTAAGAAAGGAATTTCAGTTTTAATATTCAAAGATGAAACAACTATACTGAAATAAGTAGGAAGATTATAATATGGATATCCTAAAAAATTTTTATCCTAGTAAACAGGGTTAGGTGTGTTCCCATTCCCTGAAACTAGTTAAAGTTTAACGTAGCAATCATGTACCATGTCAATAAAACAGGGTTAGAAAATCACGCAGAGGATCAGTAGAATGATATGAAAACAATGCTCCATGACCCTATGCCCAGGGTAGGAAGATAATTCCTTACCCATCTGAAGGCCACAGCTGATCTGAGCAATGTACCAAGGTTGCCAGGATCCTGCAGAAAACAATTCTCAAATATCACTTATGCACATGAAGTTTTTGAAACCAACAAGATTCTCTCAATGTTTACACTTCGAAACATTCACATAAAATAACACATGACAAATAGATTATTCAATTCTTTATCGTAATTGAAGTCCATGAATATTCTACTTTCCTATATCCTATATGCAGGATGAGGGGAGCAATGATTATGGAGAACTGGAGATGATTATGAGCTTCTTTTGAGGAACATGAACTTGAAATATTAATTTTATTATTTTTCTCTCTAAAAATTTAGAATGTAGACTATAGACCTATGTTTCATATTCTAGCCAGAAAATGATCATTGATAAAGATTGTACAACCTCAGCAAGTGAATTTTTTATGGATAATTGGTAATTCAATTTAAGTTTGCGGGGTTTCGAATAAGAAGTATATACGGTCCCTACATTAATCAGAAGTGCAAAAAATGACTACATAGAATCAGTGGCAATATTGACAAAAATAGGTAGAACCAGGACAGTGGTACCACCATCCACAAACAAGAAAGATGATCAGGCAAACATTCAAAGACCCAAAATGGTAAAGTCAAGAAGTGACATTATGTATCACCTGAATCCCATCAAGGACTAGTATCCGATGAACAGATGAAAACACTTTCTGATAGTTCTTTTGATCATCATCAACATTGAAAAAACTGGCAGGAATTTTCATAAGCGCAATTGCATCTAGAGAGTCAGTAGTTTGCAGCCCTGAAAGCTTTCTCATCACTGTGGAGCTCACACGCACAATAGAAGCAGTGGATTTATCCAACCCGTCAGGTATCTCAGCTTTGTCAGGAAGAATTAAACAATCCATTGAAACACTTTCATCTTGTAATAACTCTTGAAACCTGCGGATTTCTCTGCAAACAACAATTATATATCACTCACCCATGCAGTTTTATTCCATAATTTTAGTCATGAATATCATCCATACTTTAATTATAGAGAAAAAATCCATATAAAATAAGTCCATGCTAACCAGCTATAAAAACTAAAAGGGATGAATCAAGCCATATTCTGCCTGAAATTGTAGTTTTGTACATATTGATGTGATATCCTAAAATGTAGACAAGAAAACAAACAAACAGGTTCAGGTAAAAATTTATTTCAGTACATTATTTAATCAATAATACTATGAAGATTGTAGCTCAACCGCATAGGTTTCCACTCTTCATATAGTTTACAACTGTTTAAGCTTAGTTAGGACAATGTAAGTTTAGTACCTGTTATCAGCTGAATAATTAGTGAAAGCACATGCATAACAGGAACTTGTCCTGGCTAATGAAAATAGCTTATGACTTCTATAAGTTTTTTTACCTTATTTCCACAAGTTTCTATGTAAAGCTTTTCACAGCATACTCTCTGTAGCTTGTGTTTATTAATTATCAAGTTAACACTATCTGAGATAGCATGTTCCGCAAGTTGCACAATATCTCAACCAAAACTCACTAATTTAATTTTTTGAAAGATTGGAATTTGGAAGGCCATGTAGCTTAAAATTACAAAAGGGTCACTGCCAAAGTACCTCAACCCACCAAAAGGAAAGTCAGAAAAATAAATTCAAAGAAAAGCAGAGGAAAAACATGAGACCTGATAAGGGTAGCACCGACAACGAGAGCAGAAGCGTGAGCGCGGCGATAGGAAGAGGAGTTACGAAGCTTGAGGCAGTGTTTCACAAATGGGTTAGAAGCACTGGTTATGAGCTTGGCTTTGTCGTCGTGAGAGGTTCCTTCTTCTCGTTGCTGTTGCTGTTGGGGTGGTGGGGTAACCGAAAGACTTGGCTTAAAACACCATATTTTATGGGTGCGAGGATATAAAATGGAAGCACATTGCATTTCTGGTTGTGCCTTTTTCCACTGCTGCAGATGGCTATGCTTGTGGTGTTATGCTCCTGGCTAAAGCTTCCAAAATTTTGGAGAGAAAGTAAAACGATTTTATTGGCCAAATGCTATCTATTGAGTTTAGTCCTAACACCAATGTTTTTTCTATCCAATGTGAGACTTTGACTCACACTTGGACTATTCCCAACATTAGTCTTACACATATAAGACCCTAGACACCACTTTTACACAAAAATCTTAAGGCAATGTTGTTATGGAACTTTATTCTTATATAGTGTTTAACTTTGTCTTTTCTATCCAATGTGAGACTTTGACTCACACTTGGACTATTCCCAACACTTAGCATAAGTGAAATTCTTATACCATGAACTTGAAATTGGATTGTCATTGAAAAATGCTTTCTGGCCTATGCTCTAAATCAAATTACTCAAGGATGCAAAATTCTGGATACAAACTCTAAACTATTGAATATGAAAGTTCTAAGTTTCAATGCATAGATTTTAATTTGGTTGTCAAATAATTGATCACTTATTAATATTCTTATATTATCAAGACCAAAAGAGATTATCTTGGAATGAAATATAGAATTTAAAAATTACAAGATTGAGATTATATATGCATTTAAAGGTCGCAGAACTGTTAACAAGTGAAATCAAATCACAATAATTATTGTTGTTAACATATTCCTTCGTTTATGTATGCTTCTTTTTACTTAAATATAAACATTGCTAAATCATAAAACTTATTGTAAAACTATATATAATCTGTACAGAAATTCTGAAAAATACAATGAAATTTCAGTAAAATTTTCTAGTCTTTATGAAATAGGGCATTCTTGATTATCATTTTTATTATACAAGACTGGTATTGTTGGGTTTTACCGGTTTATCAATATAGTTAGTTTTTGTTTTTCTGTTTCAAAATTTCATATACAAGTCATGTATACCTGACACTTTAACCTATAGAATACATCAGAATCCCTCTTTTACTTTCTCTTTGTCTCTTTGGCTATCAAAGTGATAGCAGTCATGAAAACTCAATATCGTATTAGGAGTGTTTGCTTCCGTTAAGCCAGGTCTCCTTCTTTGTTCCCCTTTTTTCTTCTTTCAAAATCTTTTTGTTCTTTTCTTGCTTTCTTGATGGCATCAGGAGCCACCGTTACGACGAATGAATCTTAGAATCCTTCAAGTTCTTTCTACTTGCATCCGGGTGAAAATCTAGGAACAACGTTGATCAACATTCAGCTTGATGGGGCCAATTACTATGCTTGGAGTCCTGCCATGAACGTGCCCTGATCTCCAAGAACAAACACAAGTTTCTCGATGGTAGTGTAAAAACTCCAACAAGGAACCGCCCTCCATGACGCTTGGGAAAGATGCAACATGATGGTGATATCATGGCTGACGCGTGCCATGAATACCCAAATCGCTCAAAGCGTCGTGTACATTGAAAATGTGAAGGATCTATGGGACGATCTTCATGAACCTTTTTCAAAGGGGGACCATTTCTGATCTTTTTCAAGAACTACACTCAACCAAACAAGGAGAAAGATCTGTCACAAAGTTCTTCACAGATCTAAAGCGTTGTGGGAGGAACTTGAATCTCTCATACCAATGTCGGACTGCACTTATAAGGTTAAGTGTGAATGTGATTTCATTAAGACGGTTATCAAGCACAAAGAATCTCAGTACATCATGTGTTTCCTGAAAGGTCTCAATGATGTTTATGGTACTATGAAGACCCAAATTTTGTTGATGGAACCATTGACAAGTATAAATTGTGTTTTCTCTCTTCTTATGCAACAAGAACGACAACTAGTTGGAAATACCATAGAAGCCGGTAAGATCTTGATGAGTGCAACAATCACTAAGGATCAAAGAACCTCCAACAACAAATGTGAATGTAGCAGGAAATCGAAAGGGCTGATCTGTTGTAATGGCTAATAAGTCCTCACATGTTTAAAGTATAAGAACTACAAGTGAAAAAGAGATTGAAAAATGTTACTAAACAAAATCACGCTTAATTTGATGGAATGATGACATGGGAATGGTAATCAAATTTTTATTTCTATGTTTTGTTTGCTATGAAAAGAAATAAAACTATGACTTCATTCCTTCTTTTATGTTTCATATGCTATGACTTTAAGAAAATACAAGAAAAATAGACTTGGCTTGTTGAGTGTGAGCCAATCAAACTTTTGGGCTTTTTTTTGGTCTGAAACAAACATATTGATCCAAAAAGATTTGGCATCCAAAAATATTTAACTCGTGTTACATTAACAAGGATTTAGGATCAATTTTTGAAGATATTCAGCAATGATCGGAGGGGGTAAAAAAAGGCCCAAGTATCAGTGGTTTACCTAGTTCTGCAAGTCTTCAAAGAAAGCAAGTTCTATTACTAAAAATGCTTCATGTAAGAAAAAAATTAAAACCAAGTTCAAGTTTTTAAAAAGATTTGTCAATCTTGGAAGGTTATTAAATTTAGGAAATTAAGTTAAAGAGAAGATAATTAAATTATCAGAGAAATATAACATTTTAACATAACACTAAAAATGCAAGCATTATATGACACTGGCCCTCAGATCTTTAAGATCAATATCAAAAAGATCTTTGAGACCAGGCATTTGCACTTTAACAACAACCTCCTGAACCCAAAAAATAAGGTAACTTATGCTTTTAGTAAATCCAAACTTATTATGTTTCATACTTCTCAATTTAACATCAAACAATATCACTTGTTGTCAAAATAAATAAATAAGATTTACACCTACATCTAAAGAATACAAGGATAACAACAGATGATTGCTTAGAAAATATAGGCTAACAAATATAAAAAATAAATAAATCTCAGAACCTTCAAGAAGAAACATCCTCGTAAGGTTTCCTAATGACAATGCGTAATGAACAAATTTTTAGAGAACTTTTTTAGCAATAAAATGCACATAGACTAAGATATTTGCCCTTAACCTATTTCACAAGTATGTTTTTTTCAACAATTAAATTATCTGAATTTATAAAATTATAAAGAGATTAAAAGAGTAAAAATGATTTTATTAATAATTATTTACTCAACCATAAACAAAAGGAGTGCATCACAAAACAACAACAAATAGAAAGCCAAACAACAAATAAAGATCTAATTGAAGAACAAATCTAGAAGCTAGGGAAATTTTCATGTTCTTCTTAAACTACCATAAATAAACTGGATAAAAAAAATACAACATAAACACAATGCAAGGAAATAATCTTATAACATAAGTTCAAACCAAAACTCCAATTCCACTTGAAGTTTAGACAATTGGTCAATGTAACATCCTGACTGAATATTACTGATTTAAATAATAAAATAAAGAAAAATAATAATTACGAGTCAATTAATGAAAGCTCATTTCCCAAGAAAACGCGGGAAAATTTAAAATTTTTATTACATCACCAATAATCCAAAATCCATAATTATAAACACTATTATAATTATCAAAAGTCGAGTAACATAACGATTACAAATTATTTAAAATCATAAAATATAAAAGATCTGATAAAATTCTTTATCTTAGTCTAGCCCCGCTCCGACTCTACCAAATCCACCTGCAACATCATCTGCTCACGTGTACCGCATACACGATCATCACCAAACACAAGTAGATAGGATAAACTAATAATAAAATAAGCATATATGCAATCATATATACATGTATATATATATATATATATATATATATCACAAACACACTAAAGGAAATTCTTAATCACACATGGTCACCATTATGTTAACCGTGTTCAAAGTCTTCAGATGAGTATTTCAAGATGTCTTGCTGCCACACCTATCAGCCACAACTAGTAGAGCACGTGTGGGAAACCTTGCTACGGATAACACACCATAACGCCCCCCCAATACGAATAACATTCGTAATGTCCTAAGACTACCAAACTCATCAACTTAATACTGAGGAGGGCAATCTAACTAGACCCATTCGTACACGCCACAACGTGCACACTCATACCGGTAACACTCGTCAACCTAAGCCACAACTCAAGAGTTCCTCGTGTTCATCTACCATCCCGAGCCACTACTCAAGAGATGCCATTCCGAGCCACAACTCAAGGAATGCTACGTGCTTAACCCCTATCTTAAGTCACAACTCAAAGGATACGTTCCGAGCCACAACTAAAGGAATACTACCAAGCTGACCTTCGAGACATCATAGAAACCTTGTAGACCACACACATCAAGCAAGCAAAAACCCAATTCTGCTGCAGCAATATCTCCTGGCGCTGCTCACGAGGCGCCAAGCGCTACTCGCTTCCAGATCGCGTGGCGGGGGACACGTATCGCCAAGCGCCAAGCGCCTCATCCCTCACTGCCTTGCATCTATTCATAACGTTGTTTTCTACCTTTTATTGATGTTAAGTTTCGTGAATAAAATCAACTCATACATAACTTTTATCTTATTTAATCCTCTAGCTTATGTTGTTTTTGCATTGTTTCGTATTTTAGTTGTTTTGTACTATTTTTTACTTCTAATCTCTATTATGAGTGTGTGAAATAAAATAATAGAAGCAATTCTGGTGGAAGAAAACAAGTTAAAGCTCAAGGAAGCATGATTGGATATGAAAGATTGACTTTTACACAAATAATCATATCGAGGGGCACCGAAATCAAGTCCAACACTACAAATATGGAGAAAGGGCTCACCTATATGTATATACTGCCTTGAACCACCCTTGGAAGGCCAAAAAACGACCATTGGGCGTCGGGGTCACTCGCTGGGCGAGCTGGTGGCTTGCTGGGCGAAATGATCGACCAGAACTACAGTATTCGAGTCGTTGGGCAAAAATATGGCTCGCCCAGCGAGTTACATGTCTGGGAATGTCGATTATAGGCCTCGCTGGGCGAGAATGAAGCCGTTGGGTGAGAATATCGACCCCAATACGCGAATATGGTTATTTAATCATGTTTCTACGAGAGTATTAGGGGATTCCTCATTTTGCACGAAGAGAAACACCTTGGGTGCTTGGGAGAGGCTCTTGGAGGCTATTAGGGGTGTTGGGAAACTCTCCCTTCTCCTTCTTGGTTCTCCTTCTTCATCCATGGAGGTTTTACCCCTTTTGGGTTGGAGAGGATGATGGGCTACGAAATTGAAGGCATAGATGCGAATGGGAGGCGCAATTGAACCATGGAGCAATATTCAAGAACCTTGGGAGAAGGATTGTTTCTACTTTATGGTTCCAATTTCTTCCCTATTCTTCAATTTTGTAAAACCCTTGGTTCTCCACCATGGAGAGCAATTTCTATTTGTTGAGATTAGATGTAAAACATTGACTTCTTGTGTAAAATTGTGTTGTTAATTTATATGCTTTTCCAATTCATGTTAGTATTTGATTTCCATGCTTAATGCTTGATGTGGATTGTTCCCATGCTTGATTTATGATTCTTGAGGTGTTGGGAAACATCTTTAGAATCTAGATTTGAAATTAAATACCTAATGGATGCTTGTATCTAGGAATAAAACTTGGTTCATTAGTAATCTTAGATTCTTGAAACTAATGCATGATTTCACTTGTTGAGGATTCAAGGAATTGAAACTTAATGAGTGATCATAGGCTCAAAGGCTCTAGAAATAGGATTTGAATATTCTTGTGAATTGATTTTAACATGAATATGGAATTGGGATAATTTAGAATGCATGAGAATGAAATGGTTGAAGTCTAATCTTGACAAATTGTAAATACACTATGTTAATTTCTTGTTGCACCACAACTGTTTCATAAAATACAAAGAGTTTCCATTGTGTTTGTGTGAACTTTGTGTCTAATTGAGTCGTGAATTGCGAGAGTTGTCATGCTTTGCACAAGTCCCTTGGGAGAGAACGATAAAATACTTATTACTTGCTATGTGCAACTGGTGCACTTGCCATGTTGGTTTTTCACTAACAAGTTTTTGGCGCTGTTGCCAGGGACTTATGTTACAACACAAGGCGATTTGACCATTTGTGACTCTTTTAGAAATTGTTCTTTATTTCTTTTTCTTGTACTTTCTTTTATGTAGTTTGTTTGTTGATGTTTATGCTTTCCGTTGATTTGTTTTGTGCTTAATACTTGTCTTGGGGTACGCCTTACAGCATGATGTAGTTGATGGAAGGTCTTAGGAATGGGATTTTGGCAACCTACCTAACCAAATTAAACCAGATAGCACAAATCACCAGGGATGGGATTATGTGTTTGTCCCCCACTGTTCTGGTTCTTAATGCAAGTCTTGATGCATGCTTAGGCCAAGGGATTGGTTGAGGTGTGTCGGGCTTAGATAGGCACAAAAAGAGGAATCTGAGTGTTTTTACCTTAAAGAACGGGAAAATTAGTATTCATCACCTTTTGAGAGTACTGAGTGATCTTACAACAAGAGGGATCTGAGTGAGGTTACTTGGGAATCTATTTTAATCATTCTGCATATTAGAATTGTTGTTTAGTTGGTGTGCTTGTGTTTATGTTCTGCGTTTTTCTTTTCTTCTTGTGATTTTTATGTTTTTTTTCCTTTCAATTATCTTCCTTGTCTTTATGTTTTTCAATTTGCAATTCTCAAATCTTGACTTCTATAAAAATATGGGTTAACCAGTTTGTTCGAGTATGTTTTATGTTCTTGTGAGTGCTAGGTATTGATAATGATGAGAAAGAAGACACAAGGAGCAAAGAGATTTGAGCAGCAGGCGTACCCACCCAAAAAAGAGTTTGCTTTCTTTCCTTTTCTATTTTCATTTCTTACTTTAAATAATCAAAAAGTGTTACCTGGCTAGTCTGACAAATATTGGTTTTATGACTTTGAGTGAGTTTGCATGACTTTGATGAGAACCATTTATGTTTGCTCATAAGTTGATTTTGGGTTACATTGAGAGTATGATAGGGTCTTGTGAAAACTTGTGCTTGTGGTTGTACTCATGTTTGTATGCTAAGAACGTTGTTATTGTTTTTACTGCGATTAATGACTATGGCATGGTGTATGACAACCTTAAGAAACCAAAGAACTAAACCGGGTGAGATTTTGTGTCTTAGAGTTTATATCTATTGAGTGTTACCACTATTGACATATAATTATCTTTGTTTGATTTTCATTGCTAGTTGTTCTTCATTGGCTTGTTTACATATACACAAGGCACTTTCTTTCTTTCTTAGCATCATAGTTAAACCCAAAAAGCCAACTATGTTTTCAAAGATTAGAACCTTTGTGTAAGTTGTTTGAGCATTAAAAGCAAATTTCCTTCATCTTTGAACCCTGAAGCCTTATTGAAAATGATTGACCACCTCACCTTAAGTGGAGATAAAAAACATGTCATGGTCATTAGTGTGATTCAAGTGTGAGGGAAGTTACCGAATGGGGGAAGCATGAAGATCAAAATAGAATTGGTTGTGGTTGATGTGGTACCATCTTGTAAATATGTCCCATACAAAAGAAAATTAAAAAGAAGAAAAAGAAAAAAAAATGAAAAAGAGAAAAAGAAAATGATGAATAATGTGATTGCAAGATGGTGTTGGTTGTATTCTATTTGTCAAGTATTAGAGAGTAGAATGTAAAGATTTCCAAAATGATTTTATTGCTCTCCTTGTTCATTCATGCCACCTAGAAAAACCAATTTCCTTCATAGCTTAGTCACAATTAATCAAATAAAGTCCTTGTTAGTGTTTGCATGTTTTGAAAACTCTTGGCTCTTGAAATGAAAAGCAAAGTCAAATTGTGTGCAATAAGTGGTAGATGAGAGAATGACACACCTTTATACACTAGTGTGCTTGAGTGAAAAACTTTTTCTAGTGAGAATTGATTTCTTTGGTTGATCAACGAAACATTTTTGCCATAGTTGTTAATCTCTCTTAAAGCATGTATATTCATTCTTGTGATGTTTACATTGTGGGTAACATAGCTAAGGATTTGCAAGATTACACATATTCTCTTTGTATTGGTTTTGTAAGAAGAGCATCCATGAATGTTATCGGAATTGATTGTGTGAACTTGCTTCCTAGTTGTTCGACCTTTGTCAAGTAGATGTCTTTCTAGGCCAAGTTATCTCTTGCTTAAGGACAAGCAAGGTTTTAAGTGTGGAGGAGTTTGATAACGTTGTTTTCTACCTTTTATTGATGTTAAGTTTCGTGAATAAAATCAACTCCTACATAACTTTTATCTTGTTTAATCCTCTGGTTTATGTTATTTTTTCAATGTTTCGTATTTTAGTTGTTTGGTACTTTTTTTTTTACTTCTAATCTCTATTGTGAGTGTGTGAAATAAAACAATAGAAGATTTTCTGGTGGAACAAAACAAGTTAAAGCTCAAGGAAGCATGATTGGATATGAAAGATTGACTTTTACACAAATAATCATGTCGAGGGGCACCGAGATCAAGTCCAGAACTGCAAACATGGAGAAAGGACTCGCCTATATGTATATACTACCTTGGACAACCCTTGGAAGGCCAAAAAACGACCATTGGGCGTCGGGGTCACTCGCTGGGCGAGCTGGTGTCTCGCTGGGCGAAAATGACTGACCAGAACTATAGTATCTGAGTCGTTGGGCAAAAATATGGCTCGTCCAGCGAGTTACATGTCTGGGAACGTCAATTATAGGCCTCGCTGGGCGAGAATGAAGCCGTTGGGCGAGAATATCGACCCCAATACGTGAATATGGTTATTTAATCATGTTTCTACGAGAGTATTAGGAGATTCCTCATTTTGCACGAAGAGAAACACCTTGGGTGCTTGGGAGAGGCTCTTGGAGGCTATTAGGGGTGTTGGGAAACTCTCCCTTCTCCTTCTTGGTTCTCCTTCTTCATCCATGGAGGTTTTACCCCTTTTGGGTTGGAGAGGATGATGGGCTACGAAATTGAAGGCATAGATGCGAATGGGAGGCGCAATTGAACCATGGAGCAATATTCAAGAACCTTGGGAGAAGGATTGTTTCTACTTTATGGTTCCAATTTCTTCCCTATTCTTCAATTTTGTAAAACCCTTGGTTCTCCACCATGGAGAGCAATTTCTATTTGTTGAGATTAGATGTAAAACATTGACTTCTTGTGTAAAATTGTGTTGTTAATTTATATGCTTTTCCAATTCATGTTAGTATTTGATTTCCATGCTTAATGCTTGATGTGGATTGTTCCCATGCTTGATTTATGATTCTTGAGGTGTTGGGAAACATCTTTAGAATCTAGATTTGAAATTAAATACCTAATGGATGCTTGTATCTAGGAATAAAACTTGGTTCATTAGTAATCTTAGATTCTTGAAACTAATGCATGATTTCACTTGTTGAGGATTCAAGGAATTGAAACTTAATGAGTGATCATAGGCTCAAAGGCTTTAGAAATAGGATTTGAGTATTCTTGTGAATTGATTTTAACATGAATATGGAATTGGGATAATTTATAATGCATGAGAATGAAATTGTTGAAGTCTAATCTTGACAAATTGTAAATACACTATGTTAATTTCTTGTTGCACCACAACTGTTTCATAAAATACAAAGAGTTTCCATTGCGTTTGTGTGAACTTTGTGTCTAATTGAGTCGTGAATTGCGAGAGTTGTCATGCGTTGCACACGTCCCTTGGGAGAGAACGATAAAATACTTATTACTTACTATGTGCGACTGGTGCACTTGCTGTGTTGGTTTTTCACTAACATCTATCGCCTTGCGGGACCCTCTCTATCGCCAGGCGCCACGCGTGCAGGTTGCCCTCTGAATCACCATTATCGCTTGGCGGTTCACATATTACTGCCAGGCACCATATCAGTAACTGTACATTACAAATTCTGGTTCATGTTCTGGCTCCCTTTCTCACACCCTCACGCACATTTTCACTCAACCAGTTCGATTGTCATATGTTTGCACAATAAGAGTGCCTACAATACTCTACCACCATCATAATAACCATATGAATTGGTCATCCTTAGTATCACTTAATCTCATCTTCATTCTATGCCTTCTAAAACTGATATAAATACAACTCGCCAATAAATTGGAACATTATTGATATTGTCTCGATCATTATGGGTCAGCTTTATCTCAAGATATTAGCCTCTTTCTAGGCTTAACAAGTTTAAGTGGATCCATCCAATCTATTATATATATATATATATATATATATATATATATATATATATATATATATATATATATATTTTTATATGAGCTTTTACTTCTCATATCACTAGCACATTACAATGAATTCCTTGTATTATCTAACTAGTCACTCATAATCACAATTTACACTTCACTGAATATCACCCCATATTCCCCTACACCTACTACATTATAAAAATCCCTCATTTCACAAAATAATGGACTAATTCCCCCTTCTCATTTGTACAAGTCATCACCAAGGCCTATATCTAAATATTGTCTCTAACCCTGCATTTAGCAAGCACTTAACTTTCCAGAATCATAGAACCACCCAAAATTCCCGTAGCCATGCACTGATGGCTGCCTCTACGATGGCGCCTGGCGGCAAGCCCCGTGCCGCCAGGCGACCTATGAATTATGGGCATTCTAGAATTTCTCCACTCTGCGAGATCTTCCAAGTCTCCCTAGCTTGTCTTCTCCCTGCCCAGTTCATCCAGTCCTCACGCGAATTCACCTTCATTTGAACTATAATACTGACCACCCTCATTCCTTACCAATTCCCATTAGAATTCTACCACCAATTCATCTCGCAACATCACACCCCAAACTTACCACACACTAAGAGCCTATTAACACTGTTCCATCCAAATTGGCTATCAATGATATGTATTTCGGTGAAATTTGACATCCAATCATCCCTTAACAATTAAAACTAACTTTCCTTCCAATCAGAATCATCCCAAAATACGCAAAACACCAAAATCAAACCAAAATTGGTTCGCGTCGCTTGGCAGGTGTTCATCACTGCCAGACAATTCAACAAATCCCAAAAAAACCTGGGTGTAGGCTTGTGTAGCCTAGCGGTACAGGGCTTCACCGCTAGGCGGTTCCTCGTAGGAACCCATAAAACACACCAAAATGTATGAGTCGCCTGGCGGCTATGAATAGCCCGCCAGGCGGTTTTCGGAAATTTTCCAGAAACATAAAATTTAATAGAAAGCAAGGTTCAAATATATATATATATATATATATATATATATATATATATATATATATATATATATATATATATATCATACAATTCATGCTTAAACATAGAATTAATGCGTAAAGCTCCCCTAACCTGGGTTCCTTAGCTTAAAATGGAGATTTTGAGAGATCCTCTTTGATCACTAGGCCACCTAACACTTCCCTTCAATTCAGCTCCTCTATTCCACTCACTAACCTCTGTTTTTCTTTAGAATTCGTGCTCCTTGCCCTCATACAAGTTTTTCCAGTCTCAAAACTCTTGTCTTTGCCTTAATTTGCCTTTTTAATTTGAGTCTTAATTGTGTTTAATGGCCAAAAACGAAAATGGCATTAAAATGAATGTAATTGCCATTCAAAGTCCGTTATGGCTATTTTTTTTCCCAGCCTCCCTTGGCTGCCCCTTGTTACTAAGGTTTCTCTACCCCTTCACATTCATGCCAAAACTAAGTTTAGCAAAAAGAAAGTTTAATTCATGTCTACCAAGGTTTGAACCCACAACCTTGCCAATGTTAAGTAAATGCACAACCAATTCATGTTTTGTGATAATTCATATGATCCTATCGTTATGTTATCACTCATCATGATCTAACACATTATTAAAAAAATAAAAATATAAATAAATTAAATAGCACATAACTAGCATTCATAGGACTTTTTCAAGTCCTATCACACAATCAAATACTTTTAATCACTTGAGCTAATACTTTTTCACGTTATACATGTTAGAATTCAATGTCATAAAGGTTCCCATTACCCACATTTATTAATTAATTATTTATTTAATTAATTAAATTTCACGGGTCTTACAGTTAACATATTGTGCTGACCAACTTTGATAAACGTAGGACCTAATCTCAGAATTATCTTTTTCAGCCATTAGGCAAGGGTATTTCGCCTTAAAGTTTTCTTTTCCTCTATCCTCCTGTAAATAATATCTTTTTGCATCAAATAAAAAACAAATGGTAACAATGTTGAGATTCCTTAAATTAATAAAAAACACTTCACAATTTATATGTTAACCAATTTATGTGTTGTTAGAAAACTTCTCTACCAAATGTTAAAATCGCTAGTTGATGCTCTATGATTGCAATTACTCAAATGCTCACTCAACTAACTTTAAGTAGAACTCCAACACCCAAGAAGTAATGCTTAATCATATCGGTAATTTAGTATTACAAGTATCGTTTCTAGAACACACTACTGTTAGAAAAACCCTCCCACTACTAACACATTGAATACACTTTGCATTTGTTTATCAAATCAATAAAATAAAAAAATATAATGGATCCCAACCCAAGTTCCTCCAAATGAACGCTCTAAGAGTCATTTAAGCAAATCCTCTCCAAATACCCTTTTTTTTAATTCGTAATTAACCATAACATAATGTCTCCAAAGCTATATATATATATATATATATATATATATATATATATATATATATATATATATTTATATATATATGAGA
>Ga0214544_1007565_pt1 | contig 18939 bp, 8 predicted proteins | sample CNSS3metaG_FD_160074 | JGI IMG/M metagenome (GOLD analysis project Ga0214544, IMG submission 160074) | Root nodule microbial communities from cowpea collected in UCLA plant growth center, Los Angeles, California, USA - CNSS3 | ecosystem: Host-associated > Plants > Roots > Nodule | place: USA... | reverse complement strand
TTAAATATATATATATATATATATATATATATATATATATATATATATATATATATATATATATATATTATTAAAGTTAATAATATATATTTATAATAATTAATAATAATAAATAATTTATATGCATAGTAATTAAATATAATAAAAAATAATATATATAATAATTATTATTATTGTTATCATTAATAGTTTTAAATAATAGTAATTATTATGAAAATAATAATAATAATTTATTGTAATTTACTTTTTATTTTTTTTATTAAAATTTATTAAATAATATTTTATTAAAATTTAATATTTTTACCTAATCTAAAAATTATTTTATATATTTTTTCTATCAAAAACATTTTAGTAATTTTCAAATTTTATCTATTATAATTTTTTATTTTATCTATCGATCATTCAAATCATTCACTAACATTCATACAATTTATCTTCAAATTCATTTATTTTATCCTTTAAATCCACACAAAGAAACACACGTATTCATATATACAAATTTATCTTCACACTTTCTCCTAGAACCATCTTTTTATGTGAAAATTTAGGCATAAGATACGAGAGAGATGACATACTCTTAATTTAGTGTCGTTTCTTCCATGCTTAAGTTGTTGTCATGTTTTTAGTATTTGGCTTTTATACGTTTTCTATGACCACATTATATCGGGAACCTTCAATGTATGAGTTTGTAATGAATATACGTGAATGTTAATATCAACATTTTCGATATTGAAAATAAATGAAGAAAACGTTGGGACGGTCGATTTGGGCCAAACACTATGTTATCTCAAGGAGTTAGGGATTCATGGTCCCATTTTTTTTTAAATTATATATATATATATATATATATCACATCAAATAATTGTAAGTAATTATTCTAAAAAACACAAACTATACTTGGAGATGGTAGTGGTTAATAGAGTTGAGGTGACTCTATTTTGTGTTTGGATGTGTTTCAATATAAATGTTATTGGAAGAGTTCATATTTACTGGGCGCTAAAAGATGAACGAGCACTATTTTTTTTTTTGTTGCCAATGCCATTGACAAAGAGAGTGCTAGTGGTGGATATAATAAGGTGACATTAGTAGGATGAAAACAACGTTTCAACTTGTTGACAATAGGGAATAACATTGACATCTACACTAAGCCATATAAAAAGAAGAATACAGAAAATTACGGTGCATCAAATTATTTTGTGATCCATGTCAACATAAGAGTGTTAAGAAAATTGTTCACCATATCACTTACTTAAAAACAAAAAACAAAAAATCTATTACCTTTAGATTTACAATCCAATTTCTATATGACCTTTAAATACAGTTTCACTTAAAAAAAACATTAAAAAGAAAGATAGCATAGTATTTCATTATTATGGATTATAATAAAGAGTTGAAGGTTTCATAATTAATAATATAAAGCATTTTATACGTATTGATGAATGAGGAATTATAGGGATATTTAACGAAATGGTATTTGGAAAGAAGATGAATCAGTGATATTCATTCATTCCCCTTTGTGGTGGTTTCTTGCAAAGTATAGGAGAAGTGGAGTCACACGTCAAATAAAAGCATATGGTTTGGTTTAAAAGAATGGGAAAAAAAGTTGATGGAATAGACACGAGGCGGGCAAAGGAGGTGACAGAACATAAAGGGAGTGAAAGAATAGATAGATATATAGATAGATGGGTTATATGCCGAATGGTGTAATAGTTGAATCTCATCTCATCTCCTAAGATCCCAATAACCAATCCTAAGTAATTGACTCATTGCTGCAAGTGGAACCCTTTGCTTATCCACTCACCACTCACTCACCACTCACCTCTCACCTCTCACCATTCACCACCACCCCTTCTATTCTTTTCTCCTCCCTCGTTAACCCACCCTAATACAATGCATTAACTCTCATACTTCGCACCAAAGCCCAAACCTTTCAATCTAACTCCACAACCCACCCTAACCAAACAGATTCTCACAAACCCCACCATGAGTGCCGTTAATTTTAACGCATGGCTACACCCCAGCTTCACCAGATCCAGATCCCCAACTTTTCTCTTTCACGGCCTCACTAACTCCCCCATTCCCTCCCTCATCGTTACCAAACGCCCAAGAGATAAGCTTTATTCGTCCCCGTCTTTCACAGTCTCCGCAGTGCTCACCAAAGAGGAGACGGTCGAGACGGAAGAGAAGCCGGCGTTTAACTTCAAGTCCTACATGCTCCAGAAAGCCGACGCCGTCAACCAGGCGCTTGACGACGCCGTTCCGCTCCGCGAGCCGCTGCGGATCCACGAGGCCATGCGCTACTCCCTCCTCGCCGGCGGCAAGCGCGTGCGCCCCGTCCTCTGCGTCGCCGCCTGCGAGCTTGTTGGAGGCGCCGCCGCCACCGCGATGCCCGCTGCCTGCGCCGTTGAGATGATCCACACCATGTCCCTTATCCACGACGACCTCCCCTGCATGGACAACGACGACCTCCGCCGCGGTAAGCCTACCAACCACAAGGTCTTCGGGGAGGACGTCGCTGTCCTCGCCGGCGACGCGCTCCTCGCATTCGCCTTCGAGCACATCGCCGGCGCCACCGTCGGTGCCTCCCCGCCGCGCATCGTCCGCGCCCTCGGCGAACTCGCGCGAGCCATCGGCGCCGAGGGACTCGTCGCCGGCCAGGTGGTCGACATCAAGTCCGAGGGGCTTGACGATGTCGGCCTCGAACGGTTGGAGTTTATCCATCTCCACAAGACGGCGGCCCTGCTGGAAGGCGCGGTGGTCCTTGGCGCCATCCTGGGCGGTGGAAGCGACGAGGAGATTGAGAGATTGAGGAAGTTCGCGCGGTATATAGGATTGTTGTTTCAGGTGGTTGATGACATTCTGGATGTTACGAAATCTTCCCAGGAATTGGGGAAAACTGCGGGGAAGGATCTCGCGGCTGATAAGGTTACTTATCCCAAGCTTTTGGGGATTGAGAAGTCTAAGGAGTTTGCTGCCAAATTGAACAAAGATGCTCAGGATCAGCTCTCTGGCTTTGACCCTGTCAAGGCTGCTCCTTTAGTTGCTTTAGCCAATTACATTGCTTATAGGCAGAACTAGATTGTTGAACTGTGTCACAAATTAACAATTGTTTACAAAATTTAGATTTATGAAGCCATTCTATATGCTTATTGCAGTGCAGCTAGGGATTATAATAATCCCCTTGCCCTTCCTCTTTCTTCCTTACTCGTCAATTTTGAATCATGAATAAGTATTATATTCCTGTAATTTGTAATTAAGTATTATATCCTTATGTGTATATAAGTGTAAAGGATTTTTATACTAATCACACAATGGCATGTCTGGTGACTTTCACAGTGTTTTGCTTCAAAGTTAATATGGTTGAAAACGTTTCACTTAGGCTGTGTATATAAATTAGACTCGGCCTGTTTTTTGGATGTTGAATATTTTGTCTCAGGAATTAAACTGGTGAGGTTAGTTTTGCCCTGATTATGTAAGTGTTTCTCTGATGTTGGCTTTTGAGTTTTCAACTGATATTTTCTCCATTTGCTGTTGTCTTTGGTTGCTGGTGTTGAGTTTGAGTCTGAAAAGAATTTGGTATGGCAGATGCTGTGTTGGGGATAATTGAACACATTTGTTTAATTCTATGTAGGTATATTCGAACATATTTCTTTCTGCTGTTTAATTTTCAGCAGAGAAGGAATAGTTAGCCATGTCAGTGGAGGATGATGAAGCAATCAGTTTCATATTTAACCTTGGTTCATCTATTATATAATATATTATGGTAGCTATGGAATTAGGTGTCATCAAGTCAAATGAAACACTTCTTCTATCTTGTTGACTCCTTAAATTTTTAGATTCTTTTAAGCAAAATGATCGCTTCAAATTTGCTATCCTAAAGACAAGTTTGTTCTTCTTGCTGTTAAAACATAAACTCGTATCAGATGCTCCACAATTGAGCAACTTATTATGCTACAAAGCATGGAATGTCAAACTTATTAGTTTAAATTGATTTTTAAACCAAGATGATATGTGAACGGACTTTAGTCAATCTTGTTTTCAAAGGGAAGTTTAGCCTCTGTGGCCGACTTTGAAGTTGTATTCTCACTTGATATTGCTGGAATGTATTGTTAGGCAAGCAATAGAGTTTAGGTACAACAAAATTTTGGTCATTGGTTGGTCTCTTTTAATATGACAAACAAAAATTTGAGTTTCTGTTGAAAGTGGTTATCAAAACGTAGTTTCTGAGGTGTCTCGGACAAAATTGTTAGGCAAAAGTAGAGAATAATATAGAAGGAAAAGAAGAGCATTGATGGGCGAACTAATTGTATTGTATCTTCTGAGAAAGAAGCTGATTCCCGAGTCCTTTTGACTCTGGAGTAGTGGTGGAACCTTGTGCTTTTGGAAGCTATTAATTTATTCTCCAATCCATCCCTGGCACTTGGAAGGGATGTAGAAGGCCAACTATAAATAAAGCACTCTTTTACCTTATTATTTCTCATTATAATATAAAATTGGGGTATATATATGTTCGGATGTTGAACTATGGTCATTAATATATATAATTTGGGTCTGTCTTGTCTATATGATAATCTAATTAATTTGCACAGGAGATGGTTTTGCATTGAGATAAAGTACAAGCCAATACATCCATGATGGACCAATTAGCACCTTACACGAGCCTTTTAATGCAGCACTGCACTGATTGGTGATTGGCATGACACGCCCTGAGAAATTTTGATGTCTGCATTTTTCACCAGTTTTGTTCTGCCAATAGTGTCTCATCAAAAGCTTCAAAATTCCGGACCCCATATGTAACAACCTTATTGTTGGATTTTATGTATTTTGCTACGTTGTCAAAATCTAGACATGAATCATGGGAACTTTTACGTTAAGTGTTGATTGGACGATGCATAATTTATCATGTGATGCATTTTGACTCTTAACTCCTATTTGTAGAAAAATGACAAAGTTCACAAAGATGCACGTTGAAAGCAATTAAGAAAAGGATGTAATGTAAACTATCTATCACTTACGATTTAAAAAGACTCGATGGCCAGAACTATTGGTGGAAAGAGAAATGCCAACGTCATCATTTTATCTAGTTTTTAAATTTTATGATTATTGAATTAAATTTATTAAAGTTTTATTTTTTTTATGAAACTTAATTTTTTATCTATTGACTTTTTTATTTTATGATTTTTTATATGTTTTAATCAATCATAGAATATAGGTTAAATAATACGATGCTAGTGGGCAACTAAGATAAGTGGCGTATACGTGGGGGCAGGTCTTCCAATCAATGTACCATTAATTCTTCAAAAAGATTGTTTACTGGAGCAATCAGACAAGACAAAACGGAAGATTAATTTTCCAATTTCTCTTCTTAGTTTCTTAATTTCATTGTATTTTACCTTCAATATATTTATGTTTTCTAAAATAAGATAGCAAATTTGTCTTGTAATTTGTTAACTATAAGATTGTGTAATTTACGTATAATGTGAAAAAAAATGAAATCATAAATATAACAACAATCATACAAAAATAATTCATAACGTGTTTCTCTCTTTTTCTTTGTTTTGTTAGTTTTTTATTATAAAATGTCTAATTTTTTTTTTTTTTGCGAGAAAATGTTTAACAACTTTACAAAAATAGATTCACACAACATTGGTTGATTTAATTCAAAGTTTATATTAAATTTAAATTAAACCAAACATAATCACAATTTATTTGTATATTTGATTAAAATGACTATTTAATGAAAAAATTGAATTAAACAAAAATTGTTAACTCTCTTCGTTACTAAGAGTATCAAAGTAAGTTAAACTAACTTATTCAAGGGGCTCACCATAGACTTAAGCTTAAAAAGTTTCGTAACTTTGTTTGATCTGCAATGGGGTGATAAGTTAAATAGGTTGATTAATTTTAACCATATTTTATTCTCCTAACTTATTTCATATATTGATTGGATTACAATTAAAATAAATTTACTGGATTAGTAACATAATTTGAATTTATTTTGAATTCTTACTGTGATATTTCATACTATTTATATTTCAGAAATAATTTTGTCTTTTATTAGTTCAAGATGTTGAACTCCTCTGGTTCTTTTTCTTTTTTTTTGTATTTTGTTTTTTCCTCCATCTCCAATTGTATGTTCATTTTGCACCATTTCTAGATAATAAAACACCATTTAAATGGTATTTTTTTCTAATTCAAAGTCCTAAATATTATTCTCTCACAAAAATCTCTCACCCCATGTAAGAATTAAGTCCAAAAAATAAAAATCAAACTTTTCAATATAAAACATGGTGGGGGTAAGGTGGAAGGAGAAAATAAAATAGAGAAATTTCAAAGTAAAAAATGATGCAGATTTTAACATGTAGCAATGTCAAATCATCTTAACATCAATGAAAAATAACAAATTAACTCTATTCATCAAATATTGAGACTTAATTAAAAAAAAAAAAAAAAAAAAACAAGGACCCGAATTCGACTTATATATTTTCCTCGTCAATATGTTTCGAAGTATTTTTATATTTTACTTTTTTTTTCTATTTATTTTACTGTAGAGGCCCAGACTAATATTGTATCTAATACCTTTAATGTTTTGCACCATATAAGCTTGGTCAACCTTCACCTTTGATAAATATGTAACTATTTCCCTTAAATCAATTAAAATTTAGTTTCTGACTGATGTCATTTGGCCAAGCAAGTTGAACTTCTCTTTAATAACAATAATGGTAAGAGTTGACATCCTTCTAAATTAGTTCACATAAATCCTTTAAATCTTTTTGTCGTAATATCTTTTCAATTATTTTCTTATTTTTGTTGATGATTTCACTAAGCATATTTGGATTTATCTTTTGATATATATATATGACTTCAAAAATTTACACTTTAATATATTTTTTAAGTGGGTGTCAAAGTTATACATCCGAACCAAAATGAGTATCATCTGACTAATTAAACCTATTTTTATAAATTTCTTTTAAAATGTTATAAAATAATCTTTTTTACCTTTCTTGATTTAAAGGTTTTGAATTGTCTTGCCCTCATCATTAGTTAACATTGAACCAAGTTTATTAATAATGTTAGAAAATTCATTTTACTAAGCTACAAGTGGGTACTAAATCTATTAATAAACTTTACCCCATATTACCTTCTTGTTTATAAACTTTGACTTACGTTATAAAACTATTTTTATAAGTAAATACGTCATTTGTTATGAACATATTTTTCATAACATTTTATATTTCTTTTTTTGAGCCTAATATAGAAACTCACAACATCTTCAAATTTAATATATAAACTATTTATATACTATAAACAATATCATTGAGCCTCTTAATTTTTTTATAAGAATAATCATAACAAAGAATTTTAATTACATGAAGCATTTGGGATGTTTCAACCATATGTAATGTATTAAGAGTTAATACTTAAGCCTCAATATTTACATTACATCCCTAAAAGACTTTATATAATAGTTTAAGCACATAAAAATAATTTTAATCAAACTCCCTTTGCAGGAGATAGCTTACTGCTAGCACAACTATAAGGAGATTTGCATATTCCAAATAAGATTGGAAATTATATATGTTGTGTAAGTTTAACTTAACTATCCACAGATGATTTTTTTGTCAATAAATGACTATTTGTCCTTCTTTTATTTCACCCGCAATAGTGGTATAGATTGTAATATGCTATGTCTCTCCATTCCTCATCAATCATCATCACCAAGGTCTTTATTTTGTTGAGATAGAATTTTGATACTATAAGTACCCCAACATCCATACCTGCATAAGAGCATAGTCACTCTAGATTAAAGAGTCCGAGAAAATGTTAGATATTTTCAAAACTATATGATTTTCATAAATCTGCTCTATAATAGTAACAACCTTGTTTATATTTGTTATTGTACACCTTTTATGGTCCTCTTACCTAATATACTAACCTTTGACTCATCCTGTTTATCTTATTTTATCAACGTTCTTATACAATAGACACTATATAAACACCAATCAAAGTATGAAAAATTTATATTTGAGCTTTTACATTTTAGCCACACCCATACTCTCAATTGATAATAATAATTTATCAAATATGATCTTAAATCTAAAATATAACTTTAGAGATACATTTAGACTAGAAATATATCTAAATATTTATGTCTTTTTCATAAAAGACATCAACTATGACATATTTTTCACCATTGGAAAGGTCACCACTCTTTAATTAGTTTTGGCTATTGTTACAATAAATCAATAATTTTGATATTAACTTAGATATATCCATAATATTTTTCTTCATGAACATCTTGATGAGGAAGTTTATATGGAACTATCCTCATACATTACTTATATAACCCAACCAAGTGAATTAACAAGTCTATGATTTGAAACAAACAAAAATATAATGATTTGCTAAATTTTTTTATCTTTATGTTAGTGCAAAAATTACATTTTACGTTGATTATTTAAGATTGATTACATCAATTTTAACATTTGTTTACATCAGATGTTGAATCAACCAATATAATGTGTCATGAGAGGAAAAAAGATCTTATATGCAAATCTTCTCCGCCCATCATTTCTGAAGGAACATCTACCCCTAATTTTCTCAAGGATAATGATATTTTAACATACTTTTTTTTATCAACTTTTAACCCACTACTTTAATCACCCTTAGATAGTTTATTTTGATTTTTTGTAGTGATGTGATGTAATGATCTAATAGTGATCAAAGTAATAAGTTAAAAGTGGGTCAAAAAAAGTAAATTAAAATATCATTATCCTTTTCTCAACTTTCTCTTATCTTTTGTGACCTTTTATCATTTCTTTAGTGCCTTTACAATTTACTCTTCAAAAATTGTTCTTTTAATTGGAGATCCATCTACAAGTTAACACAAACATTCTTTCATTTTATGTATAGGTAGAAAGTTAGTTATAGAATTTAGAATAAACTAAAATTGTTCGTGTTTAAGAACTTAGATGTAGAATTTTTTCAATATACGAACCAGAATTAAATTTTTTATTTTAAATTTGATATAAAAGTCATAAATCTAGTAGTGAGTCTTAGCAACAAAAGCCAGTTCTATGCGACGGATATCCACGATGAAAGTTGGAGGATTAAGGGACTAAAATAATATAATTATATAATTATTAGATTGGATTATTAGTATAATGTTTTAAAAAATAACTCTTCTAATTAGATAATTTGATTATTAGATTAGATCATTAGTATAATATCTTAAAATATGTGAAGAAGTAACATCTATCTATCTTGTTTTCACTTCACCAATAACTTCTCTTTTACCACTTTTAAAGAATGAATCTATTATTTTATTCTTCATCAATATACATTTAAAAAAAATTAATATTAAAAAATAATTTATCATAATGTAATAAAAAATTGAGATACGTAATTATTAAAAGAAAAATATATTATAGTCAAGTCACATACATTTTTTTTTCTAGTTTATTCTATAGATACAGTTGAAAATTTTGATTAGTGCTCGAGTCAGATGATGAAAAATTATCATATTCGGTTCTTTTGGAGGATGGATCTATAAGAATTCACTTATCCCAATAACAAAAAAACCTGACTTGAATGATCTTGTATTAAGAACAAAATTGGCTAAGGAGATGGGTCATAATTATTATGGAGAACCCACATGGCCTAACGATCTTTTATATATTTTTCCAGTAGTAATTCTAGGTACTATTGCCTGTAACATAGGCTTAGCGGTTCTAGAACCATCCATGATTGGGGAACCCACGAATCCTTTTGCAACTCATTTGAAAATACTACCTGAATGGTATTTTTTGTCCCGTATTTTAAATACTTCGTACCATGGCCAATAAGTTATTGGACGTTCTTTTAATGGTTTCGGTACCTATGAGATTATTAACAGTACCCTTTTTGAAGAATGTTAATAAATTCAAAATCCATTTCATTGCCCAGTTGCCCTTTGAAACAACATAATACATTTTTTTTATATTCATAAAAAATGAATATACTAAGGATAATGAAATAAAAAATAATGTTAATATAGTTCGTTATCAAATTAAATAAAGAAGTTACCTTTTTTTCTTCAAGAAAAAAAAGATAACAAATAGTGACAAATGAAAGTAAAATGTAATAAGTTTGTGTCTAACTCTCTTTTCTTCTTCAAAAACAAAAAGAAAACATATGAGACCGGAAGATGAGTACAAATTTGTGAAAAACTAAAAAGACAACGAGAAGAAAAATAAAAAATATCTTAATAAATATTTGATTTAATTACTCATTTGATTTTTATTTTAAAGATTTAAGTCGGTTCTCTAGTTGTTTTAGTCTCAATTTTAGTTCCAACTTTTAGTCATAATTTAATATTTTTTAAAATATAAAAACAAAAAAATAATTAAACCTAAATATTTTTACTCTTTATTATATTTGATATTATATTTTATTATTTATTAACATTAAATATTATGTTTTATTAAAAAAATAAAAAGATACACAATTTAATTTTTATTAATTTTTAAAATATATTACTTATAATTTTAAAAATTTCAAAAGTATACATAGTTTAAATATATATATATATATATATATATATATATATATATATATATATATATATATAATTAAAAAAATCAAAAATATTTTGGGGAGCCGCAAACCCTCCCAGTTCCTTATATAATCCGTCATTGTTTCTGGTAAAACAAGATCATTAGATAACCCTAAACGTCCATTTAACGCTAACGATTCAGAATTCTTTTTCTTCATTTTGATGCTTTGAACATGTGACTGAAAGGGTTTTTTGACAATATTTGACTCTGAAGTAGCAGTGAGAACCTAGTGCTTTTGGATGCTATTATTTATATCCTTCCCTGAACTTTGGCACCTCACACTTGGAAGAGTTGTATAGGGTCAAACTCTAAAGCATTTTGTCTCCATATTTCTCAGAATATTACGAAATGGGTGCAATATTTTGAGATGCAGACGTTCAACTTCAAGTTTTTTCTTCTATCTTGAATGTTAAGACTAATGATATCTTGTATGCAAAATGATTGAACTTTACACTAACGTAAACTTTTCTTCTCGTAACCTCAAACAGTTACTTATTTGTTATTGTTCATGTTACAGTTACTTATTTGTTATTGTTTATGTTAGATCTTTTAAAAAATGATTGCTAGAGAGATATAATACTAATGATATATAAGTTCAATACATACATAAAAAATTTACATCACTCTTAACATAAAATATAAAGATCATAAATTTATAAGTTTACTTATCGTGTAATTTAAACTCACATTTAAATTTTTAATCGTTTTTTTCTTTTTGTAATTAGTCTGTTTCATGTTCATTGGAGCTTGATTTCTATACATTTGAACTATATTCGATATCAATGTATTACAAATACATTCATATAAGAGATTACTGCAAGATAGTGTTCAAACTTGATTGGATGATTGGTCATACAATTTCTCACTTTGAAATCAATTTCTAAGTATTGAGAAATAGGCATAAAGTCAACAGAAGGATTTTAGTTTGCATCACCACATTTACTGATGCAGTAAGAAATAAGATCGTTGATGTAATATAAAAATAACTTTAATGGTTAGGGATCATTCAATAACTTCTACTATTCGTGTTTGAGTTACTAGTACTTTTTTTCTTGTTTATTTATTTTCAACTAAATTAGATAATATGTATACCAAACAATTGAATCAATGGGTTTAATTCCATCTTATTTTTACAATTATATTGGAAAGAGCTGGGTAATTTTCTAAGAGAGGAAGTGATATACTTGAGATAAAATATGAATATTTTATTATTTAAATATATAATTTATAAAAGGAAAAATTTAATTAGTTAGACTTTATTTAAAAAAAAAAACATCATCTTTCTAATACACTCTATCTCTACTTTTTGTTTAGAATTTTGAAAGATATGTTGATCTTTTCATATATCAAAGTCCACTTTAGGGATCTTGGTGGAAAAGGAAACAAGTTTGTCCAATCAGAAATCTTTTAAAAGCAAGTTCTTCTTATATACATATATGTGTGTGTGTAAAATATATATATATATATATATATATATATATATATATATATATATATATATATGTCTCTGTGTGTGTGACGCGCGTGCGCGTGCGCGGGTGTGTGCGTGTGTGCGTGTGTGTGCGTGTGTGGGTGTGTGCGCGCGCGTGTGTGCGCGTGTGTGGGTGTGCGTGTGGGTGTGTGTGTGTGTGTGTGGGTGTGTGTGTGTGCGCGTGTGCGCGTGCGGGGGTGCGCGCGTGTGTGCGTGTGTGTGTGGGTGTGCGCGTGTGCGTGTGCGCGTGTGTGCGTGCGTGTGTATTCTTGCAAAAGGCAAATCTGAGGTGTAGACTAGTTGGAACTCGGTCTCTTTGTCATATATTTTACAAAAAAATACTTTTGTTTCTCTTTAGACTTGTCTTTTTCGGTCATATCTCCTTTGCTTTGGTGGAGAGCAACTGCTTGGCTTTATAGAGGTGTGTAGCTCATCCTTGCTTCAGTCCTCCTAGGATTGCGGGAGGTAGTTGACGTGTGCGGGTAACCCCAACCTAGTGCATGCTTATACATGAGGTCGCCCCAGTGCATGCACACACATAAGTTGTCCTGGTCGGCCCACCGCATGCATACACATAAGTTGTCTGAAGGTTGGTCCACCGCGTGCATACACATAAGTTGGCTAGAGTCTGGTCGCCAGGGTGTAAATATATATATATATATATATATATATATATATATATATATATATATATTATTTTTTGATGATAGTTTGTATCAAATATAATTTTTTTTATTTGTCTCGATTAAATATTATGAATATGTGCATTTTTATTAATAGATAACAAGATGATTTCAAATTTATTATATTGATAATATTATTTTAAAATATTAAATATTTTTTATTATGTGTAATTTTATTAAAAGCTTTTTGTATTAAGATTGGGTGTATAATATTGATTCATTAAAGATTAGTAAATACCTAAACCAGCAACAACTATTTATTTTTATTATAACTAGATAATTAGATTGGGTCTCTCACCCACGACCCATTAGTCTTTTCTTTTTGAGATTTTCGACATTTTAAAGGGTATTCCTTTCCCCTTCTTTTTTTTTTCTTCCTGCAACCCATAAAAGTGGTAATTCTCACCCATCATTAATTATAATACAAATCTATGCACCTCCATTTTTCTAATATTTTCTGAATTGAATATCCTGAAAGATATTTCTGAATTAAAAAAATATTTTTTTAAATACTCAAAGCAAAAATTACCAAAAAATACATTTAGGATTGAATGATCTGGAAATATCTTAAAAACATCTATTTTAAAAAATATTTTTATATTTCAAATTAATTATTTGAAAAAATATTTTTCAAATCTGAAAATACCTATCGGAATATGCATTTTGAAACATATTTAAAAAATTCTTCCGGATTGCAGCATCCGGAACTAAAAAAAGTCATATGCATCTTCTGCCACGTTTTCTAGGTCCCATGCATGCCCCCACACGTATTTACATAATGTTGGAATTCATTTCGTTCATGCAGTAGTTGGATACGAAGGAAGCAACTGCCCAGGTATGCAAGACCAGTAGTTGGATACCAAGCAGTATTTGAAAAAAGAATTCTGGGAGAAAAAAAATTATTAAATCATGATATTTTCTGGAGATTTTATCGGTAATCAAAATTTATTGATAAATTATCAACAAATATTTATTGAATTTTTATTTTTTTGTCATTTTTATCCAAAAAGAATGAGTGCTTTTGAGTTTGATAAAAGAAAACAGAGAATAAGTAAAAGAGCACACAAAGCTGTTGATAAACAATTATATTTTTATTTTTAATTTGGTGTTTTTTTGTTCTTTGATCTGCATGTAATACAATTTCTATTTATGGACTCTTTTACCCTCTTTTAAATCAAAATTTCCAATCGAATTCCTTCTCAAGTTTCACTTTCCTTTTTACAGTATTATAGGAAAATAATAATAAATATATAGAGTGAGAAATGTACTTTTACATCACAAAACAAAACAAATACTTGGTCAACAATACTACTAAAAAGTTTAAAAAAAAAGAGAAGAAGATAGTTTTCTTGTGTTTCACAAATCGAACTAAAAAACGATAAGAAAAAATAGTATTCTTATAATTTGAAAAAGAAGTATTAGTATAAACTAGAAATCAAGAAAAAAAAAGTTAAAGAAATAATGTTATTTGAACATCATTAATGTTAATTATTTCTATTAAGGCATGAAGTTTATTATTATTATTATTATTAGAAGGTGAAATAATAGTTTGCAATATTTGTTTGTAAATGTAAGGCGTGAAAAGAGTATTAAAGGATGTAAGAAAAACATTCTCAAATTATTATAAGATTTAGAAGTTTGGATTCGTATCCCCAATATTTGTCAATTTTTTGAATGGACTTTAGAATTATGAAACTGGGCATTGCAAAACTCACCCTTCACGGGTCCAGGGTTTTTCTTCCTGCACCCCCAATTCTTTTTCCTGCTCCTCCAAGTTTGACTGCAAAGACCATTATGTCCTTCAAAAAAATAAAAATAAATTATAAACTAAATTTCTCCGTAGTCAGCACCCTCAAGAATGAAATTTGATATCCCGATTTCTGAAAGCCGGTAACACCGGTTTCTAAAAGCCGGTAATACCGACTTCTGAAAGTCGATAACACTGACTTCTGAAAGTCGGTAACATTAGATTATATAGTTTAATAAAATAAATTTCGTGACATACTACAACCGTAATGAAATACTATAATCTAAAAAGATAAAGATTATAGATGAGTATGAGATAGCGAAACTCATCGCAAGGATATTCCTATTTCACTTCTCCAACAACTTGTGGCTTGTCAACAAGGATTCAGGGTCACCAACCATGAACAAAATAAAATACAAAAAAATTAAAATAGTCCAAACAGAACTTCGCAAATTGGTACACCCGCATCCACCGGCTCCCCCATTACTTTTAATTTTTTTATATATTTTTAAATTATATTTTTATATAATTATATTATTTATATTAAGTTTAGGAAAAATTTTAAGAATTTTATTTATATATTTTTTTTGTTGTATATCTTTATTGTTTAAAAATAAAAATTAACTTGATGGATGTTTGTTGATAAAAGCGATTAGAGTTCTATCTCTAGTCATAATAAAATTATTTTTCAACAAGTCATAAAGAAAGTATTAAATTAAAAAAGAAAAGTAAGGAGATAAATCGAGAACCGAGATTGAAGAATAGAGAGATTGAAGAATACATTATCACAATATCTCTCATAAATCATTAATATTCTATTATGATTTATGTATCTTAAATTTATGATTCTCTTATGATGTTTCTTTCAACTTAAGTTTTATCCAAATTAGTATGAATCTTAATTATGATTTTAGGATTTTTTGTATCAAATTGGCATGAATCTTAATTATATTTTTACCCAAACTAGTACAACCTTAAATTATGAAATTTAAAGGTTTTTGTGTTTTATGTTGCAAATGGTAAAATTTATGGATATATCTTGGGTTGCATTACAAATTCCGCTATACATAATGAGTTAGTTGGATAACATTGAATTGTAATAGAAATTAGAATACTTCTATTGCGTGAATTCAATGATTTAGAAATATTAGAAATTGATAAGTGCATACGTGAATCACTTTATAAAAATGGTTTAAGTAAATAAAATGAAGAATTTTTTATTTAACTAGAAAAAAAATTATATATAAAAAAATTAAATTTGGCACCCCTAACATTTTTATTCAAGTTTTGTCACTGTCCATATCTTGAATATCGATAATACCAGATTCTGAAAGCCGGTAGCACTAGCTTCTAAAAGCCGGCAACACCAGATTTTGAAAGCCGGTAACATCGGTTTTTGAACGTCGGTAACTCCAATTTCTGAAAGCCGCTAACTCCGGTTTCTGAAAACCGGTAACTACAAACCAAAAGGGTAGCAATGAAATTATAAAAAATTTGGGGTGTAGAAAGAAAAATTGGGAGTGCAGGAAGAAAAACCCCGGATCCATCTTCTCGTTTGGGCTGTCTTTATTTCTTTTGGGGTATTCATTTTTCTATAAAAATAATAAATGTGATATATATATATATATATATATATATATATATATATATATAAATATACAAACTAAAATATTAACAAACAGAGTTGGAGAGCATGTGAATTTTGTTGTGCTAATTCCAAAGATTGAATTAGAATGTGAACATATATATTTTTGGCTAACAATTGTTACTGAAAAAATTGATATCATTTACACTACTTATAGCATTTTCAGCCCAATTATAACTATTTAACCAATACAAAATTAGTACCTGAACATAATAAAATAAGGATTAAACACAAAGTACAGTCTAATCCAACAAAAAATTGTATAAATATGTGAGTTTTTTTTTTTTTCTTCTAAGCTGAACTTATCCATCTGAGAACAAATTCTTAATCAAACATTGACTCGAGTGTTTAAGAGTGTCACCTAGAAAACTGAAGGTGAAGACTGAAAACGATACGTGAGTAATTTTATAGGGTACAGTTGACCTTCAAAAGACAAACATGAACAAATTATATTGCAGATTTAGATAATCATTTTGGACCACTGTATAAAAACTTTTTTTTTTGGAAAAATTTAAATATATGAAAATAATAAATAAATAAATAAATAAGCATAAATAATCAAATTAATTTCTTACAACATACCTTGAATATTCGTATATTTTCTTAAATGGATTTTGAGAAAAATTATCTAATCTAAAAATTAAAATTGTATATTATCTTTCTAAACTATGGCTTGGATATTTTATTTGTATCCACATATTATAGTGAAACTAACATTTTTTAACATCTAAAACAATTTAATAGTACATATCGTGACATGATTTAGTTTTTTTTTTTTCACTGAATCAAACCCAATTTTCTTTGAATCTGTAAAAAACAAAACACCAATTTCAACGAAAAATTGGAATAATTCAACCTAAGGTACTAATTTGTACTTGTTGATGACAGCCAATGACAATTTGTACAGGTAAGAAATGAACAACACCACATAAGTAAAATGTGTATTAAAAGACATCGTTTTGTTTAATGATCAATTCAATTCGTTGAAAATCAATCTAAAACTGAATGAAATTATTTGATTGTTGACAAGTTCACATTACCATTAATGTTATAACTATAGGAAACACACGTTTGTGTTGTTGTTTTTTATGATAGTAAAAATAATAATATTATAATTATAAAAATAAATATAATAATTAATTAATTTAAATATTTTTAATTTATTATGTAGGTAAATTTTTTATTATAAATAGATACTTTAGTTTCAAAATTAGTTAAAATTATAAGAAATAATCAAATTAAAAAAAAATATATCTAGTTAAAAAAATGTTGTTTAAAAAGTAAAATTAGTAAAATTTGTGTATAAAAAATTCTCTTTTATTAACTAATGTTATAGAAAAGAATACTGTATAATGTTTGAAAAACAAAAAGGCTGAAGAGACCCTTTCTCAATTGCATTTGTTTGAAATAAGTGGGGAAGTTTATTTGCAGTGAGAAAAACGCAAAAAACACTTGTTAATACAAACAGTTGAAATTGGGAAATAAATAAATGAACTAAATTAGCATTTTAGCAATTTTTGTCAACTTCACCACCATATTCTATTCCATTACGCGTGAAAAATGAATGTTTAAAAGGGCTCTAAATTATGGAAAGAAAAAAAAAAAACTGAATTATTGGTTTCTTCATTCTTTCGAGAAAAGAGTGAATAGATTTTGCTTTCCATTTTAAGAAAATATTATTTGATATTTTGAACTCTGCCTCATTATTGTTTTACTTTATAATCAAATTAACATAAGTAGCATCATATTTATTAATTTGTACTTTATCTACGATAAATGAGCACTTGATGAAATGGTGAATGCATTGAAGATAATCACAAATGAATTACATTATTCATATAAGATAACTCATTATCTCTTTTTAATCATTTCTTTCTTAAACAAACCCAAATGTAATTTCTCCTTACATTACAGATATATTATATATCCATCATAACCTAACCTGATGCAACCCATCGATATTCCAGACTTCATCATTCTTATCTGATAGATTCATCTACAGCACTCCTTTGGATATGTGTATTAGGAAAATAATTAAAATAATTCTTAAATAAAATATAGTTAGTATGAAGAAAAAATTAACGCCTACTTGCATACAATTTTTTATTATAATTTTTTTCATTGTCAATGTGTGGAAAATTTTATTTAGTTTTAAAATTTTGTACGTGTTGTTGAAGATTTATCATAGCCTGGAAACGTGTTTTTTGCTTATTAAAAAATGTCATCTCCTGCATCAATCAACCAATAGCGTAAGAACATTGCTTAAATCAACTAAGTTTTCTAAACGCTTCTTGTTTTGGATTATCACCTTCGAATATGAGTGAGTTATATATGTAGTGCTATATACCTTATTTTCAATATTTTCCGTCTATAATAAATGCATGTTCTCACGCCAACTACCGAACATCTGGCCAACTATGAGGGGGTCAAACTATAGATTATAAAACAAAATTAGTAAAACTTCTTAGTTAGGAGACCTAATATATTTTTTTTAAAAATAATTAGTGGAACCAATTTTATTCCACTATATCTTCATAACTTACTCAACCAGCATTTCTATTCTGTGGCTTCGTATTATAACTTTTTTTTTTCTCATAGATAATAGTTTGCCACATTTAAATATATTTTATTGGAGTTATCTGTTTAGATTTTTTTTTTCTATTGTGATTAAATTATCTTATTCAGTTGTTTTAATATAGTGGAGAAAGGAAGTTAGCAAACCACACGGATAAAAAAACACCTCTCTCTCTCTCTATCTATCTATATATATATATATATATATATATATATATATATAT
>Ga0214544_1007564_pt1 | contig 18943 bp, 16 predicted proteins | sample CNSS3metaG_FD_160074 | JGI IMG/M metagenome (GOLD analysis project Ga0214544, IMG submission 160074) | Root nodule microbial communities from cowpea collected in UCLA plant growth center, Los Angeles, California, USA - CNSS3 | ecosystem: Host-associated > Plants > Roots > Nodule | place: USA... | reverse complement strand
CTCTTATCTCTTATCTCTTATCTCTTATCTCTTATCTCTTATCTCTTATCTCTTATCTCTTATCTCTTATCTCTTATCTCTTATCTCTTATCTCTTATCTCTTATCTCTTATCTCTTATCTCTTATAACTTATCTCTTATCTCTCTCTTATTTCTTATTTCTTAATTCTTATCTCCTATCTCTTATCTCTTATCTCTTATCTCTTATATCTTATATCTTACCTCTTATAATTTATCTAATATCTCTTATCTCCTATCTCATATCTCATATCTCACTTCTCACGTCCCACGTCTCACGTCTTAAATCTCATTTCTCTTATTTCTTATTTGATATCTTATATCTCTTATATCTTATCTTTTATTCTCCTATATATTATCTTTTATTCTCTCATCTCTCATCCCTTATCTCATATCTCTTATCTCTTATATTTTATCTTATCTCTTATCTCTTATCTCTTATCTCTTATCTCTTATCTCTTATCTCTTATCTCTTATCTCTTATCTCTTATCTCTTATCTCTTATCTCTTATCTCTTATCTCTTATCTCTTATATCTTATCTCTTATTTTTTACCTCTTATCTCTGATCTCTTATCTTTTATCTCTTATATATGATCTGTTAATTCTTATCTCTTATCTCTTATCTCTTATCTCATATCCTTTATCTAATATATCTTATCTTTTATAACTTATATCTTATAACTTATAACTTATCTCTTATCTCTTATTTCTTATCTCTCATCTCTTATATCTTATATCTTATATCTTATCTCTTATAATTTATCTAATATCTCTTATCTTTTATCTCTTATCATTTATCTAATATCTCTTATCTCTTTTCTCTTTTCTTTTCTTTATCTCTTATCTCTTATCTCTTATCTCTTATCTCATATCTCATATCTTACATCTCACGTCTCACGTTTCACGTCTCACGTCTCATGTTCCACGTCTTATATCTCATTTCTCATATTTCTTATTTTATATCTCATATCTCATATCTCATATCTCTTATATCTTATCTTTTATTCTCTTATTTTCTTATCTCTTATCTCTTATCTCTTATCTCTTATCTCTTATCTCTTATCTCTTATGTCTTATGTTTTATCTCTTATCTCTTATCTCTTATCTCTTATCTCTTATCTCTTATCTCTTATGTCTTATGTCTTATGTCTTATGTCTTATCTCTTATCTCTTATTTCTTATCTCTTATCTCTTATCTCTTATCTCTTATCTCTTATCTCTTATCTCTTATCTCTTATCTCTTATCTCTTATCTCTTATCTCTTATCTCTTATCTCTTATCTCTTATCTCTTATCTCTTATCTCTTATCTCTTACCTCTTACCTCTTATGTCTTGTCTCTTGTCTCTTATCTCTTATCTCTAATCTCTAATCTCTTATCTCTAATCTCTTATCTCTTATCTCTTATCTATTATCCCTTATCTCTAATCTATTATCCCATATCTCTAATCTATTATCTCTAATCTATTATCTCTTATCTCTTACCTCTTATCTTTTATCTCTTATCTCTTGTCTCTTATCTCTTATCTCTCATCTCTCATCTCTCATCTCTTTTCTCTTATCTCTTATATCTTATCTCTTATCTCTTATCTCTTATCTTGTACCTCTTATCTCTTATCTCTTATCTCTTATCTCTTATCTCTTTTCTCTTATCTCTTATCTCTTATCTCTTATCTATTGTCTATTGTCTCTTATCCCTTATCTCTTATCTCTTATCTCTTGCCTCTTATCTCTTATCTCTTATCTCTTATCTCTTATATCTTATATCTTATCTCTAACCTATTATCTCTTATCTCTTATCTCTTATCTCTTATTTCTCATCTCTCATCTCCTATCTCTTATCTCTTATCTCTCATCTTTCATCTCTCATCTCTCATCTCTCATCTCTCATCTCTCATCTCTCATCTCTCATCTCTCATCTCTCATCTCTCATCTCTCATCTCTCATCTCTTTTCTCTTATCTCTTATATCTTATCTCTTATCTCTTATCTCTTATCTTTTACCTCTCATCTCTCATCTCTTTTCTCTTATCTCTTATATCTTATCTCTTATCTCTTATCTCTTATCTTTTATCTCTTATCTCTTATCTCTTATCTCTTATCTCTTATCTCTTATCTCTTATCTCTTATCTCTTATCTCTTATCTCTTATCTCTTATCTCTTATCTCTTATCTCTTATCTCTTATCTCTTATCTCTTATCTTTTATTCTCTTATATTTTATCTCTTTTCTCTTATCTCTTTTCTCTTATCTCTTATCCTTTATCTAATATCTCTTGTCTTTTATAACTTATCTCTTATAACTTATCTCTTATCTCTCTTATTTCTTATTTCTTATCTCCTATCTCTTATCTCTTATCTCTTATCTCTTATCATTTATTTCACGTCTCACGTCTTACATCTCATTTCTCTTATTTCTTATTTGATATCTCATATCTCTTATATCTTATCTTTTATTCTCCTATATATCATCTTTTATTCTCTCATCCCTTATCTCTCATCCCTTATCTCTTATCTTTTATCTTTTATCTCTTATCTCTTATCTCTTATTTCTTATCTTTTCTTTATCTCGTATCTCATATCTCACATCTCACATCTCACATCTCACGTCTCACGTCTTACATCTCATTTCTTTTATTTCTTATTTGATATCTCATATCTCTTATATCTTATCTTTTATTCTCTTATATATTATCTTTTATTCTCTCATCCCTTATCCCTTATCTCTTATCTCTTATCTCTTATATTTTATCTTTTATCTCTTATCTCTTATCTTTTATCTCTTATCTCTTATCTCTTATCTCTTATCTCTTATTTCTTATCTCTTATCTCTTAGTTCTTATCTCATATATCTTATTTCATATCTTTTATGTTTTATCTCTTATCTCTCATCTCTTATATTTTTATCTCTTATCGCTTATCTTTTATCTCATATCTCACATCTCACGTCTTACGTCTCATGTCTAACATCTCACGTCGAACGTCTCACGTCGAACGTCCCACGTCGAACGTCGAACGTCCCACGTCTCATGTCTTACATCTCGTTTCTCATATTTCTTATTTGTTATTTCATATCTCATATCTCTTATATCTTATTTTTTATTCTCTTATATCTTATGTTTTATCTTTTATCTTTTATCTTTTATCTCTTATATCATATCTTTTAGCTCGTCCGCTCCGTCTATAGTCATTGGGCTCACCCGGCCCGTCGGGCTCGTCGACCTAGTTCATCGAGCCCATTTATGGACTGGACCAATTTGACAATTCTACCTAAGAGTCTAGAGTGTGAGGTTGAGTAAGAAGAATTTCAAATTCTATCTATTTTGAGGGTATTTGAATTTTACTAATGTGGCAAATTGAAATACTTCATAAAAAAGGGTACATTTAAGATACTTTCTAATTTCTCTATCCAAACAAAACATTTCATTACAAAGAAATTTAAATTCTTACAAAAATGATTTGCTTCGTTAAAATACTTTATCCAAACATACCTCTAATGTATTTATCTTTCTTTTCCATAGTTTTTACTCCAATATTTAAAGTTCTAAATACTCTTATAAAATTTTAGATGATCCTTCTAATAACATGAAATAGTTGATATTTATTTTTATATCTTTTAATTTACGTCTCTTAAAAAAGTTCTTTAAATTTATTTTATAAAACGAAAATCACACATAATAAATTTTACGTATAATTCAGAATATTTATATTATAATAATCACTTACGTATATTTCAAAGAAAATAAATAATAAACCATTTCAAAAATATATTTTGACAGTTCTGTTATAATTTTTGAGGATCATACGACATTTAATCCTAAATAATTAAATATTTGTCAACAAAAATCAAATATCAATGATATTTTTATGTAATGTTTTTTCAGTTACGTTATCAAACATGTGAATTATTAATTTTAAAATGCAAAAAGATCGGATTATTCAATTAAAATTTGATAAAAACTTAAATTTTAAATTACATAAAATATTAAATATCCTTAAAACCTTAGATACTCCTAAAATATTTTAAATGATCATTATAAGAATCATAAAATTTTAAATATTTATTTTTTTACCTTCTTTTTTATTTCTTAAAAAATTTCTTTAAATCTATCATACATAACAAAAATCACACACATAATAAATCTTATATTTTTTAATAAATCTATTTAAGAAATAACCATCTTATATATAATTTACTTATATTATAATAACTACTTTATTTATTTTTGAAAAAAATATATTATAATAACTACTTATATATCTTTTAAACAAAATAAATAATTAACCATTTTAAAAAAATATTTTTATTTTATTATCACTTTTGAGGATCTTACAAAATCTAACCCTCAATAATTAAATCCATGTCAACAACCAACATTAAATACCAATGAAATTTTTATGCAATGTTTTTTTAGTTACACTATCAAACAAGTGAATTATTAATTTAAATAAAATTAAAAGACTCAATTATTCAGTTAAAATTTGATAAAAGTTAAAATTTTAAATTACATGTACAAAAGATATTTAACCCTCTATCTTGTAATGACCATGTTTAAGGAGGTCAGACCTAGCCAATATATAAATAAATAAAATAGTATAATGCATAGAGCGTGGAAGCTTAGGGAATCAGTGTATCCGTATGTTCATAGATACGTCTCTACGCACTCGCGCGAATACGCTCAATCACCCTTTGTGTATGTGTCTCACACTTTCATCCTTCTTTCAGAGTGACTCGTCCTTCTCTCTCTTCTTCCATATTCCCACACCCAACCCTAACCCTAATCACAAAATTTCAGAATCCATTTCCAGCCTGACATTCACAACGCGTTCGCTTAAAACCCTAGCTCCGACACTCAAAGGATCGGACGCTCCTCTTCTTGATTCCGAAAACCCTAATAATGGACTCGCAACAGAGCAATCTATTCGACACCGCTTCGCAGCCCGACACCGGCAACGACGCCTACACCTTTCTTGAATTTAACACACAGGGCGAGGATTTCGACTACCCTGAATTCCGTGACCCGATTAGGTCGCCGGTAGCATGGCCAACTCCGTCCGATTCGCTTGCGGACACGTCGGAGCGCGGCGCCGTTGGGGGACCCGGCTCCGATCACCAGTCCGATGCCTCACCTGTCTCCGCGGCTCCTGGTAGCGCCACCAAGGGCGGCCGGTCGGGGAACGGCGGTGGGCACAACAGCCAGATGGTGGATGCGCTTGCCGCGGGGATGAGTGGGTTGAATTTTGAGGACACTGGGGATGATGATAACTATGAGTATGGTAAAGGAGATTTCACTGAACACGCTTGCCGTTATTGCGGTGTTTCCAATCCCGCTTGTGTTGTGAGGTGCAATGTGCCTTCGTGTCGTAAGTGGTTCTGTAATTCACGGGGGAACACTTCTGGATCACATATTGTCAATCACCTGGTTTGTTTCTCGTAACTGCATTTTCCTTTCCTTGTTGTTTTTCTTATCTTGTCTGATATTGAATATACTTATTTTCTCTTTGGCGTTTTAATTTGTGGTGTGATTCGTTGTTTACATATCGAGTACCGTGGCTCGTGATTATGTGGCGTGTGGTAGTAACATGTTTTATTTTTTATTGTTCCATTCAAATTACGGGGAGGATCCTAGATATTCATGCAGTAGTCGAAATTAGACTGTCCAGAATAAATGATTGATATTTAGTGAGCATGTTGTAACTGCGAAGTTGTCAACGCGCATGTTTGTGGCCCTAGCGAGTGATTCCTTAGGTTATTATTTTATGTTTCAATCCATTTTAATGGAAAGGTTGAAGTTCTTGAACTAGAAGAATTTATGCTTGTGGGCTGTTGGTCAAGAATCGCCCTTGAAGCTTGAGAAATCCAACCTATTGGTTTTACAACACGAGCATGCAATCCATTCCCCAAATGTATTGATGGGCATGGGTTACTTGTTCTCTGGCAATAATTGATGTATGTGATCTTTTCTGTCCATATGCTAAATACTTATTTGAAAAACCAAGGTTAATGAAGATTACCAGTCACATTTTTATTAAACTCTACTTATTATTTATTTAATTTTTTTTGGAGGGGGTTATCAAACTTAGTGATCAATTTATTTAATGTAGTCAGTTTAGATTAATGAATCTACTTAATAGTTACAACAAAAACTTATTTGAAGGCAATTTGAAGTTTTTTGCTTTTCCTCGAATCTCACAATCTGTGTTAAGTTACCCACTTGGCTGTTTCTAGGAAGATGGTGTTCATCATATGTGCAGTTTATTTGTTTTTATTATTATTATTATAATTATAATCACTTTTTATTTACTTTTGTGTCTCTCTTATTCTGTTAAACACAGTTTTTTGAGCATTGTTGTTATTTTTGATGAGTAACAGGATTTTTTGATTTAGTCATTAATTGTCATGAGATATTGGCTTTAATTCATAGTTTTTTTTTTTTTTTTTTTTTTTTTTTTTTTTTTTTTTTTTGTTGAATTCCAATAGTTAGTCGTAAGTAAAGCACAGGTCACATATTCATAGCAGATGTAGTTGGACAGCTGGTATTTTAGCATTTTCAGGGTTTTCACTCACAAAGGTCCTCTATAATATTTGATAGTCAATCTCCTATGTAGCACTTAGTTTCTGTCATGACCTTAAGTACTTACTTACCTGGTCGAAAAAATTAGTAGCCGAAACAAGTCATTTTCCATTTGGTTCGGCAAGATCCTGACTGGATCTGCTGCTACTCAACAGAATATAATCTCTGTAATAGGTATCCTTCTGAATTGGCCGAGTCATTATTCATTTAGTATTTTAAGCTAGGATTGAGTGTAATTTTGCTATTCTCCCTGTAATTATTGTTGTCAGGCTGTTATTTTTTATCTATTATTGTGATTGTGTTTCTAGTATTAGTCTTCATTATCTTGAATCTTTTTTCAAGTTTGTTGTGTATATATTTGTATGGTAGTTACTTGTGTAAAATGCTGTTTTTGCAGAAAAAAAAAACAGCTAAGGGAAACAGGAAATTAATTTATGCATTCGCTTGTTTGCTTCTTACCTACTTATGTTTCTTTGATTATTTATTTATTTATTTATTTTTATGAACAAGAAAATCTATGTTCTCCTTTATCTGGTGTATGGTCTTAATGGTTAAAATATGCTTTTAGAACAAAAAGGGGGGAAGTGTGGCTGGTGGCCCAGTTTCGGAGGCTAGAAAAACATTAAGATAAAATAAAAATTCTATAGCTTCTATCTTTGCTGTCTCCCCTGGCTCTTCTAATTTTTCTCTCTTATGCTGGTTTATCTTACATGTTGCAGCTTGAATTTCTTAAGTTTGAGATTCAAGAACTTGTAATTTTCCTTACATGTTTTACTGATTAGCAATAAACCTGATTTTCTGGGCATCTTATGAATTTCTGATGCAAGCTTCATCATTGTTTTTTTCGGGAAAATTTGTTTATTTGACAGATAATTCTTTCTTTTTTACTTGTGTAATGACGATAATTTATATTGGTCTTTGGTGAGCAAATGTTGCTTATGATACATTTTTTAAATGTAGGTTCGGGCTAAACACAAGGAAGTCTGTCTACACAAAGATAGTCCGTTGGGAGAAACAATTCTTGAATGCTACAATTGTGGATGTCGCAATGTTTTTCTCCTTGGATTTATTTCTGCAAAGACGGAAAGTGTAGTTGTCTTACTATGTCGGGAACCTTGCTTGAGTGTTAATGCCTTGAAGGACATGAATTGGGACCTTAGTCAATGGTGTCCCTTGATTGATGATAGGTGTTTCTTGCAGTGGCTTGTGAAGGTTACTATGTTACTTTTTGTTTAATTAATATAATGTTTTACATATTTTGTCGATCCATCCTTGATACATTTTGTTTTCTGCTGCAGATCCCATCTGAACAGGAGCAGTTAAGAGCTCGCCAAATAAGTGCACAGCAAATAAATAAGGTGGAGGAATTGTGGAAGACAAATCCTGATGCTTCTTTTGAGGACCTTGAGAAGCCTGGTGTAGATGATGAACCTCAGTCTGTGGCTTTGAAATATGAAGATGCATATCAGGTGTGTATTCAGGATTTCTTGTTATTTTTTTACTTTCACATTTACAATTTTATGGTATAAACTCGGGTCTTATTTAATACATTTCTCGTTTTGTCTCTTTGTCTTAGTATCAAAATGTATTTGCACCTCTTATTAAGCTTGAAGCTGATTATGATAAGGTAATATTTGTTCTTTACTCCACTGCAACACGTTCTATATAGTTTTTTTGTCCTTTTTTCTTCTGCATGTATTTTTGGAACTTCTCTAAGCAGAAATTTTTTTGATTGCATTATGTTTTCCTCACATCTTGCTATATATTCTTGTAGATGATGAAAGAATCACAAAGTAAGGACAATGTCACTATTCGATGGGATATTGGTCTTAATAAGAAGCGTGTTGCCTATTTTGTATTTCCAAAGGTATATCTTTTGCTTAGTCTCCAATGTATTGCTATTTTTGCACGTTGCATATGTCATGTTGTCTTATGTTTTTCATAGTTTGTATTCTAAATGTCCTTTTGCATTTATACTCTTTGTGTGACGATAAACCATATATTGTAGGAGGATAATGAGTTGCGGCTTGTACCTGGTGATGAGTTAAGACTCCGCTATTCTGGTGATGCTGCTCATCCTGCATGGCAGTCAGTTGGTCATGTGGTATGGATGAATGTTTTTTTTCCTCTCTATCCGTAGTTTTTCAAAAACGACTCTGGTTGTTTTAGTCTTCACATTTTGTCTTTATGCTATCATTAAAACTGTTAATGTATGTAATTTAAAAAAAATACTTGAATATGGGCTGATAAATATAATAAAGAAAATTATTTTCAAATAATTAAACTTGTCCGAACTTGTCTCTCAAGTATGCTCATATCATATCCAATTATATTTTGAGCAATACCCAAATACACATTGCTCCTTTTCAAGAAGTAAAGGAAGCATTGTTGATTTTTGTATTTTATTTGTTCTATTGTTCACTTGTTTAGTGATATATTGTATTGGCTATTTCTTTAAATTATTTGATTATATGATGTGTAAGATGCTTCATGTTCTATTGTTCAGATTAAGCTAACTGCGCAAGAGGAGGTTGCACTGGAGCTCCGTGCTAGTCAGGTGAATTTAGCATTACTTTGTGATACTTGTGTCGTTCTTTTATGCTTTTTATTCTTGGTGGTTATTCCTCTTCTTGTTATCAGGGTGTTCCTGTTGATGTTAACCATGGGTTCAGTGTTGATTTTGTCTGGAAAAGTACAAGCTTTGATAGGATGCAGGGAGCTATGAAAACCTTTGCTGTGGATGAGACAAGTGTTAGTGGGTGAGTTTTCCCTTGGTTAAAATTGATGCCTTGTATTTCGTTTTCCTTTTGTCTATATATATATATATATATATATATATATATATATATATATATAGTAAAATCCAGCTCACACTTAAGATTTTTAGGAATCTAAGTATAAGTTGAAAGTCACACATTGAGTTGAAATGAGAAAGTTGAGTAACATATATTCATAAAAAACCCCACCCCAACAGAGACCTATTTATTAAGCCAAACTGTATAATAACTACCCAATTATAACTTATTACAATTTAACCCATTTTTGCCTTTTCTTTATAACAGAACTGTGAAGGTCGTTCTCACTTCCTTTTGGTTCTGTCACCATTTCTAACAAACTTTGAATTTTACCAGGATTTTTGTTTTTTTTAACTTTTAACTAATTGACTATGATTCTTTATTTGATGTTTTTTTACAATTTCTGATTATTATGTAGGTATATTTATCACCACTTACTGGGTCACGAAGTTGAGGTTCAGATGGTGCGAAATGCTTTGCCTCGTCGTTTTGGTGCACCTGGCCTTCCTGAGCTGAACGCATCTCAAGTATGTTGCACTTCTTTACTAATTTACTATTGTGTCAGCATTGAATTTCAGCAATGTTTTGGAAAAATGTATTTTGACCATTATATTTATATATATATATATATATTTATTTTAATATTCTGATGTATAGCTTAATATTAATTTGTTACTTTTATTTTTGGGAACAATGTTGTTATTGCATATTATAAATTTTGAAGTATTAAAGAACCTGAATAAAACTGATGAAAGGTTTTGTCTGCTTCCTCTATTATTTTGTGTTGTAAAATCGTAAAAATTGTTACTGATCATCAATGTTTGTAGGTTTTTGCTGATGTATAGCTTAATAATAATTTGTTACTTTTATTTTTGGGAACAATATTGTTATTGCATATTATAAATTTTGAAGTATTAAAGAACCTGAATAAAACTGATGAAAGGTTTTGTCTGCTTCCTCTATTATTTTGTGTTGTAAAATCGTAAAAATTGTTACTGATCATCAATGTTTGTAGGTTTTTGCTGTCAAGAGTGTTCTTCAGAGGCCTATAAGTTTGATTCAAGGACCTCCTGGAACTGGTAAGACTGTAACTTCTGCAGCACTTGTATACCACATGGCCAAGCAAGGTCAGGGACAGGTATATTCTTAAATGCATCCTAGATATCATTTGTTTTTCTGCTGTGTTTCTATTCACTAATTGTCATCCCTCAACTTATTTTTCAGGTTTTGGTTTGTGCACCCAGTAATGTAGCTGTTGACCAGCTAGCTGAAAAGATAAGTGCTACTGGATTAAAGGTATAGTCAATGTTAATTGTGTTATATATGAAAAAAGTGAAGGTCTTGTCTAATATGCAAATCTTACATTCAAGGTTGTGAGGCTTTGTGCAAAATCTAGGGAAGCTGTTAGTTCTCCTGTTGAGCATTTAACTCTCCACTATCAGGTTAGTGCCTTCCACTAATATTCTTTTCATGTCATGTCCATATGCAGTATACTTATTGCATAATGCATTTTAAATATTTAATCACTGTATGATGCATGTGAATGTTAATGGCGTCTCTTGTAATTGTAGGTTCGACATCTTGACACGTCTGACAAGAGTGAACTTCATAAGTTGCAACAGCTGAAGGATGAGCAAGGTATTGGTGCCTTTTTAGAACCTGATTTCGTTAACTTTTGTACATCCTGATTTCGTTAACTTTTGTACATCCTGATTTCGTTAACTTTTGTACATCCTGATTTATCCAAATGTGGATTTTGGTTGTCTCTTATCTAGTTTGTGTGAAACACTCCCTGCCAAGACTTTTAATTTTTGCATTTTTAATATCTAGGATTGAGAAGTGTTATCAATCTATTTCCGAGTTTTAATCTGCAGAGGATTATTTAGAAATAGTGCGTTTTCTGCCTTTCAATCTTCATTTGTTTGTTACTAACAATGCCATGTTTTATTTCATCACACCAGGTGAACTTTCCAGCAGTGATGAGAAAAAATACAAAGCTCTTAAGCGAGCAACTGAGAGGGAGATTTCTCAGAGTGCAGATGTGATCTGCTGTACATGTGTTGGTGCTGGAGATCCTCGGCTAGCAAATTTTAGGTTCCGTCAGGTTGACATACAAATTCTTATAGTGCATAAATTTCATTAGCATTCACTTTTTACACTATTAGTCATTATTATCATTTCTATTTTTTTTTGCAGGTGCTTATTGATGAGTCTACTCAAGCAACTGAACCTGAGTGCCTCATACCTTTGGTTCTAGGAGCAAAGCAGGTATTTTGTTAAATATGCACATGCAGTTGTGTGGCCTTTGTTTGTCAATAATTTTAACAGGTTGTTTTTGTTTAGGTTGTTCTTGTTGGTGATCATTGTCAGCTTGGTCCAGTTATTATGTGCAAGAAAGCAGCTCGCGCTGGATTAGCTCAGTCACTTTTTGAACGACTTGTTCTACTTGGTGTTAAACCAATTAGGTTGCAGGTAAAGAACCTTTTAGGTATTGTTCATTGGTTTTATAAGAGCCTGTAACGATCCATGCTGAATTATTTAGTTTGGCTTATTTTTGTAATTTTTTTACTATACTGACTGAGTTTTTTTGTTTTATTATCTCAAACATCAGGTTCAGTACCGAATGCATCCATGTCTTTCAGAATTTCCCTCAAACAGCTTTTATGAAGGCACCCTGCAAAATGGAGTCACTGTTAATGAAAGGCAATCATCAGGAATTGATTTTCCATGGCCAGTTCCAAACCGTCCTATGTTTTTCTATGTTCAGGTACTGTTAAGACATGTATTGTGTGTGTTTATATTATTTCTTTTGTTAAGTCGAAATGTTCCTATCATAATCAACGACATCTTATCATTTTTTGCTGTTCTTTTCTTTTATGCTTGTCATTTTTCCCTTGTTCATGCCGAAATGTATCTACCTGTTTTGTAGATGGGACAAGAAGAGATAAGTGCTAGTGGAACATCTTATTTAAATAGGACTGAGGCTGCAAATGTTGAAAAGATTGTAACTACTTTCTTAAAAAGTGGTGTGGTTCCAAGTCAGGTATATTTTGTAAACGGGTTTACACGAACACCGTTAAAGTTCATATTATATTAATATTTTCTTAAAACGTTTGACAGATTGGTGTGATAACACCTTATGAAGGACAAAGAGCTTATATTGTGAACTATATGTCAAGAAATGGTGCTCTCAGGCAGCAGCTTTACAAGGAGATTGAGGTTTTAGATAGATATCTTTATTTCTATGATCAATCTCTGTTCTTGTTGCAGTTGCTACATCTGTTTTGTTCTTTTCAGGTTGCTAGTGTCGATTCTTTTCAAGGAAGGGAAAAAGACTACATCATTCTTTCTTGTGTTAGAAGTAATGAACATCAGGTAGGTGAACTTATCCTTTGTTTGTTGCCTTTCAAAGTTTTCATGCTTCAAATATCTTCATTTTGTCCCTTTGTTTAGAATGATTAATTTGACTTCTATACTTTTTCTGTAGGGCATTGGATTCCTGAATGATCCTAGGAGGCTCAATGTTGCCTTGACTCGAGCAAGATATGGTATTGTTATTTTGGGAAACCCTAAAGTTTTGAGCAAGCAGCCTCTGTGGAATAGTTTATTGACTCACTACAAGGTAGTTCTTTTGTTTTGTGATTTTATTACTTCTTTAAAAGCTTTGTGGGACATAGCAGACGTTAGAACTAAATTTGAAATGTTTGTGCTAATTGTAGAATTCTGATAAAAGAGTTTTCTCACGAGTGATTTCACATTGATCTCCTATTTCTGTAGTTTTTTAGTTTTCTAAATAAGTTGCACTTTTCTTCCTTTTTGTCTAAACAGGAACATGAGTGCTTAGTTGAAGGGCCTTTAAACAATTTGAAACAGAGTATGGTTCAGTTTCAGAAACCCAAGAAGGTAGGTACTCATGGATGCTATGGTTTTCATTTATTTGCTTTGTGCATGTGGTAAGGGTCTGTTAATGCATTCAGGTGGGGTGCTTTTCCAGTGAGGAATTTGCTTATTGAGATGGTTACATATCTTTTATGTTGTTTATTTTGACTCAGATTTATAATGAAAGGAGGCTTTTTTATGGAGGTGGACCTGGAATTGCGGCTAATGATAATTTTGGTTCTGTTGGATCTGGAGCTGGAACAAGTTCAGATCGGAGGAGCAGTCGAGGAAGGGGTATGTATTTTCTTGTTGGATAGGGTCTTTGTTTTTTCCAAATACACTTTTAGGTCAACCTTGTGGTCTTATAATCTTTATGTCCCGATGAAGTTAATTTTTTTTAATTTTATCATTTCCTATACATGCCTCATGGAGGTTTTTGATATTTTAATTTAGATCGTATGTATGACAACAATTTTCTGCCACTGTAGGGTCTTATATACCTCCTGGTCCACCAAATGGAAGTCATAAGCCTGGAGTGCATCCTGCTGGATATCCTGTGCCAAGGGTTCCCTTGCCTCCCTTCCATGGTGGTCCCCAATCTCAACCATATGCCATTCCTTCACGTGGGGCCGTTCATGGACCTGTTGGGGCAGTTCCTCATGTTCCATCTCCTGGGAGTCGAGGCTTTGGGGCTGGTAGAGGTAATTCTGGTGCTCCAATTGGCAATCATCTTCCACACCAACAAGGCACCCAACAGCCGATTGGGAATATTGGATCTACCTTTAACTTCCCTACTCTAGAGAATCCTAACAGCCAGCCATCTGTTGGCGGTCCTTTATCTCAACCTGGGTTTGCAAATAATGTACGTTGTTTCGCCATGCTAGCTTAATATGTTCTATCTTCAGGTTTTATTTTTTGTCCGTGTTATGACTATTTTTTCTGTTTGATATTAGATGCCAGTTCAAGGGGCTGGCCAGTCCTTTCGAGACCAATTTTCTATGCCTGGAATGTCCCAGGTATTTATTGTGACTTGGTAAAAAAGCTTGATATTGTTTCAATGTAAAATTGGGTAATTTTTGTGTATTTTGGTTTAAATCAGGACTTTTTGGGCGATGACTTCAAAAGCCAGGGATCTCATGTTCCTTACAATGTCACTGATTTCTCTACTCAGGTTTGTGAACTAATAATATTTTAGTACTATTTATGTTCTCTAGAATTAAATTTGCTTTATTAGTCAGCAAAACTGGGTGCAGGGCTTTTGTCCTTCCCATTGACTAAATCCTATCAGTTAGATGTTCATGTTCAGTTGTTGTTTTTCTACTGACACTTTGACCTCCTTAAGGCTTCTCAAAGTGGATATGCTGTTGATTTTGCTACACAAGGAGCACAAGGTGGATTCCCTGGGAATTTTCTTAACCAGAATTCTCAAGCTGGCTATTCTCGTTTCGGTTCTGGAAACGACTTTATGTCTCAGGTTGTTGAAGATTCTAGTAATTAGCATCCACCTCTTCTATGTGTTGCTTTGTCCTATCTTTTCTGATTTTCCTTTTTTTTTAATTCATAGGACTACATGGGCCATGGATCTCAAGGTCTTTTTACTCAGGTGGGATTCAATGACCCGTTGCAAGATGATTCAACTCAAAGCCATTTCGGTGTGGCTAATGCCAACCCTCTTCAGTCCCAGGTTTTTGTAGTTCTAACCTTTCTCTTACAAGTGATTTGATACTGTGATTGTTTTGCTGTTTGTCATTCCCGTTTAAATTACTCAACTCCGTTGTTTTTCCCCCTAGTAAATTCTGTGGGTTCTTTGTACAGATGAATTCTCTCTACTCCCAGCCTTTTGCTCACTACAACACACAGCCGCTTAACATGCAGGCTTCACAACAGCAGTCTCAGGCTCAGAACTCCCAAAATCAGAAAATCCACTATAACGGTTGAGGAACTTTGGGAGCTTATTGTGGCTTTGATGGGTTATAGTCTTTGCAATCAACAACTGGGTCTGTGCCTGTCTTTTGTGCTGACGTTTGCAAGAGACATCCGAAGGATTGCCTTGGGATAGCTATACCGTGGGATTGGTATATATGATTTGAGTTGATGGAGTTTTGGGGCATTACGAAGATACAAGCAGGCGCATCCCGGGCTGCAAAATGATAAGATAACCCCCTTTACCTTACTGAAGTTTTGTATTGTTTGGGATTATGGTGAAAATGTTCGAGAAAGCATTACATGGAACGGTTTTGTCGAAAGGGTTACGATCTTAAAGCGGAAGGGGCGGTTTTCCATGTCGGTGAAATACTGAATATAGTAATCCATACGGCAGCAATTATCGCCAAGGAACTTATTGTACAGAAGGCAGGGATGCAGTGAACCCTTTCAGCTCTTCCTGACATGTAATTTAAACTCGATATTATAAACACATGACATGTTGAAAGTTATATTATGCAACTGCCGCCACCCGGAATTTTCTGTGGCTTATAAAAGTGTGATAGTTGTTTTCCATGTAAAATAGTTGTCTTAAAACTGCAACATCTGAGTGCTTTGATTAGTAATTAAGTAAAATTTCAATCATCTACTTAACAGCTTCCTGGAGTTGGAATTTACAAATCTTAAGATATCTATTGTCTGCAACATCTGAGTGCTTCGAGTAGTAATTAAGCAAAACCTTCAAAGGATTTATTTATACTTGGAAGTAGGGAAAAATGTGGGCATAATATATCCCTACTTACAGGTATAAATAAATCCTATACATTCCAACACCATGTAAGTAGAAAAATGTGGGAATGTGGGCATAATAATTTAATATTATGTTCACATTTTTTCCTTTCCGGTTGGGCCTGTTTTTTTTTTTTTTTTATTCAGTTACCTGTCAGTAACAAGGCTTGATTTTTGTGAATTGTAAAAAAATTATGGTAAGTAACTTTTCACATATTTGTTCATTGTGTCCATCTTATTTTTAATTTAGATTGTCTTATTTTTTTCTAACTTAGTGAAAATAATAAGATCAAATTCGGTACATAAAAAGTACATTCTATAAGATGATAAAAAAAAGATTAATTAGTAAAGTTTAAAAAATGGTAGAAAAAATAACATGCTGCTTCCAACTTATTTATTTATTATTATTTACTATTTTGTCTATACGATTGGACTTGATTTTTTTTTTCAAGCCAATCACCTAGTGGTAGTTTGTTTTTTTTTTCAAGCCAATCACCTAGTGACAGCAGTAAGGATTGATTTTTATGAATTTAAAAAAAAAAATTATGGTACATAATATGTATATCCATTTATATGATAAAAAAAAGAGAGTAGTTAGTAAATTTTAAAAAATTGTACGTAAAACTAACCAGCATCTTCTCACATATTTGTTCATTGTTTATTTTTGTTCACTCATTTGTCTATCTGGATTGTGCTATTTTTTTTCTTTAAGCCAGCCACCTCGTGCAAGTAATAAAGATTGATATTTGTAACTCATAATCAAATTCGTGATACATAAATTTCATTTGTATGGTAAAAAAAAGATTGATTAATAAATTTTAAAAAATTGTACGAAAAGTAATACGCAATTCTCCATTTATTTTTTTATTGTGTCCTACTTATATTTGTCTCTGACAACCAACCTTTCCATTAGAGCTTAACAGATTTACATGAATATCCTAAAGCCAAAATTCATCAATTATCTATTGAAAAGAAAGTAGCTTTGTCTGAAGTAAAACTAATTAAAGGTTAATATTTGTTATGATAAGCAAGTTTTATATACGAAGAAAATGAACAAAATGCCGGGAAAGGATACAAGAAATAGATAGAAAGATGTTAGCACGATTAGCCTTTTATCTAGTTATATTTTTCATATTACTTTTTCTTAACGCAGGAAATTAGATCCGACTATTATTTTATTTTTAAGAAAACATAGCAAAGGTGCACAAAGAAGTAGTTACTTTGTTTGTTTTCTATTTATTTAATAGAAATATTTTATTATGCACATAAACCAATAATTAAATATTACTATTATTATTTTATGTGCATAATAACTATTATTGTTAATAACTACGAAGAAATGCAAGTTATTTTAAATATTTTTTAGTAAAACTATTATTGTTAATAACTATTTGTACAAAATTGCATTTGCTCATTTAATTGTTAAATTGTACGTATACATATATAGTTCTATAAAGTCTTAAAATTAGTTAATATACACGGAAGAAAAAGAATTATTAGTTGTAAAGATAAATATATAATTAAAACCGGGATTCTCCATTCATTTTATAGAACACTGAAATTTTTCTTAAAAAGAAATCTTTTTATATTATACGGGTTTAATATAATATAAGCGCCAAGTGTAGGAATCTACTAAAAAGAAGGCAAATGATGAAACTGTCACAAGTCGTGTCCACTAAAGCATAGGAACGAAATAAAATAAACATATTTTTTAATTGATAAATTGTACCCAAAAGAAATGAAAAAGTGGTTGAAATTTTCTTAAACATCATGTCAAAAGAAAATACCCAAATTAATCTGAATGGTAATAAAAAATTATATTAGTCTCATTCAGTTGGAACAACACGTAACGCGTGAGAACGAGACCATCTGTCCTCCACATGCCTCACTGTTATATGTTGGTGTTTCGACAAAATAAACAAATAATACTAATATTTATTATTAGTATTTATTAATTTACTATCATTTTGGCACTTATTCATGAGTGTCCCACACGCACGTGTAGTGTAGTGTAGTCTTCCAATAACAAGAGATTTTCAATAGTAGTTCAATATTATACTTTATAATATTGCAATTAATAAAGTAGCTCATCAAATATAGCTACAATTTATGATATAGTAAAAAAAGATAAGAAATACAAAATTTGATATTTGGTATAGGGTTAAAGAGTCTCAAGATTTTTTTTTCTTCATTTAAGTTCTGCTGAAAAAATTATAGAACGCACAATTAATAAAAAAAAACTTATATATAACTTTATAAGTAAGAATTGCATTTTATTTATTTTTATTATAAATTGACTTTATTTATACTTCATGCCAGACTTTTAACTAAGTATTTATACATCACTGCAATTTTTTTATGCGAAACTTCGGGATCAGTAATTTATTTCACCAAAGAGGAGTATTGGCTTCTATTGGAGGAACTTTTTTGGCCATATGGAAAAGTTCAGTAACATGTTAAATTACGATGATGTTACAATTCTACACTGGAAACAGTTTTACCAATCAAATTGAAACATCTACTGAATCAATGGTTGTTCATATTTTGTCTGGTGACTAGACCAAATACAGGATCAAAGGAATCTAACACATGTTTTTTTTTTGTTTTTTTTATCATTACTCTCCTAATTTGTATTGGCAGATTTAATTTAATCAATTATAATTTTGGATTAAAACCAATGACATTTACATATTTCATTTTAAAACTAAAATAGTAGAGAATTTAATGTTTTTGTTTGACGTAAAATTGATCTAAAATTTTAAACACAACGTAAGAGCCAACTCCTGGAAGTTACTCTAATTTTGGTAGAAAGAAAAATACACGTGATATTTCCAAATATATATATATATATATATATATATATATTATATTATACTAGTGTAAACACAGGCGCTATCGCGCCTGTGTGTACGTATTTTTTGAATTATATTAATAATTGATGATATTGTAATGTTATTAATTTAAAATAA